>C687J35174_10006944_pt1 | contig 14679 bp, 17 predicted proteins | sample RifCSPhighO2_01_FD_35174 | JGI IMG/M metagenome (IMG submission 35174) | reverse complement strand
AAACTGAGCATATTCCTCTTTTGGAACGACCTTAATAATCTCTTTCAGCATATGCATGATCTGGACGAATCCTTCTTTTGTCCTTGATGTCTTCTTCAGTATCAGCTCTTCATATTTCAGAAATTCTTCTATGACAAACTCCGGGGCGTTGGGCATGATATCCTCTTCAAATATCATCCTGGCGGTCAGGCTGTCTTTTATTAAAGCAGAAAAGAGCACATTTGCATCAATGACGACGCTTATCATCTTGCCCTATGTTTTTTCATCGCCTTCTCGCTCACGCGTCTGCCGAGTTCTAGAGCCTCTTCTTCACTTAATGTGCTCTCGTTGGTGAACTCCTTAAACCTCTCGAGCATCAGAAGCTTCCTTTTTATCGCTTCTCTTGCCACTGCACTCCAATTGATGTCATGGAATACATCCATTTCTTGCTTCATCTCTTGCGGAACTGACAAGGTTATACTGACCATGGTTGCCTCCGATATATTACGTTTATCCCGTATATTATGTTTAAATATTTAAACCTTTTGTTTAAGGAGAGGCGCTGTTACGTAGAAACTTAGGCATATCTGCATTCTGGTGAAGAGCCCGAAGTCTCTGAGAAATTCGTGGGCATACAGCAGATAGAGGTATGACTGGGAAGAATTCTTTGCACATATCGCCCAGTAGGCTCTACTACACAATTCACCGACTGCTCTTTCACTTCCACAACCTTTATATACATCTTCACTATTGTGAACTTCACTATGGTGAAGCAGCTCCTGCACCCCGCGGAGATCGAGACCTATTACATCCTGCCGACCATCAGAAGACAGCTCGCCGTCTTCATGAAAGAGACAGGCATGCAGCAGAAGCAGATCGCTTCCCTGCTCGGCATCCAGGAGGCGGCAGTCTCCCAATATCTCAGCAACAAGCGCGGCCACAGCTTTGATTTCAAGGAAGACATGCTCATCGAGATCAGGAAATCAGCGGCAGCCATCACCGACGGCCTTTCCCTGATCCGGGAGACCAACCGGCTGCTCCAGCTGCTCCGCACCTCAAAGGTGCTGTGCGATATCCACCGCTTATACTCCCAGGTTCCAGACGCATGCCAGCCCAAGGAGACCGGCTGCGACGAATACCGAGGTGTTCCCGATGTCCCAAATGCAAGAATTCGTTATTGACCGGAGCAGATACGATGATGCCAACCAGGAGCGCGCTTCTTTCAGCGCAGCCCCGGGCGTCACTGAAGATTTGGTGAAAGAGATCTCCCGGCAGAAAAACGAGCCCGGGTGGATGCTGCAGAAGCGCCTGGAGGGCTACCGCAATTTCATACAGACCCCGATGCCTACCTGGGGCCCGGACCTGAGCGCACTGGACCTGGACAAGATACGCTATTTTGTCCGGCCGGACACCAAAGAGTCCACATCCTGGGAAGAGGTGCCTGAGGATATCCGGAAGACGTTCGAGCGCATCGGCATCCCGGAGGCAGAGCGCCGCTCCCTGAGCGGAGCAGGCGCGCAGTATGATTCCGATGTGGTCTACCACAACCTCCAGAAGATATGGGAGGAGAAGGGAGTGATCTTCGAGAACATGGATGTCGCTGTCCAGAAATATCCCGAGCTGGTGAAAAAATTCTTCATGACCTCCTGTGTGCCGGTCAACGACCACAAGTTCGTCATGCTGCATGCGGCAGTCTGGAGCGGAGGGACGTTCATCTACGTGCCGCCGGGAGTAAAGGTCGAGATGCCCCTGCAGGCGTATTTCCGCATGAATGCAGAGAGGGGCGGCCAGTTCGAGCATACTCTTATCATCGCGGACCAGGGCGCAGAGGTGCAGTACATTGAGGGCTGCTCTGCCCCCCGTTTTGACTCCAAGGCGCTGCATGCCGGCTGCGTCGAGCTGTTCGTGATGGAGGGAGCGAGGATCAGGTACAGCAGCGTGGAGAACTGGAGCAGGAACACCTATAACCTGAACACCAAGCGCGCGATCGTGGAGAAGCATGGCATCGTGGAATGGGTGAACGGGAATATGGGCTGCCTCACCGGAGACACTAAAATCTTTACGAATCCAAAAGGACCAGTGAGCATCAAATCGATAGAGCCAGGAGATAAGGTGTTTGCTTGGGATGAAAAGACAAATACGCTAAAGGCGTCAACAGTAAGAAGAAAGATATATAGCGGCGAGAAGAAAGTTTATCGGCTGCGCTCAGCAGGAAGAGAGATTATGGCATCCGCGAACCACCCCTTCTTGTCCTTGACCAGAAAAAAGCATGACCAGCGCCATAAAAAGGCATTTTTTTATCATGAATGGAGGCCCCTTGACCAACTCAAGCCAGGAGACATTATCGGCATAGTGAAGAAGGTTCCTTTTGAGGGAAAGCCTTATCAGCTTCCCCGGATCCATGTGCAGAAAACCATCCAAAGCAGGAATCAATACGCGAAGTTTACGATGGGAAGCAGCCATCTCTACAACCAGAAGATCATCATTCCGGATAAGACAAGTGAAGATTTCATGTGGGTAATGGGAATACTGCTTGGTGATGGGCATGTTGATGTCCGTCAGAACAAGATCAATATTGCAACGCATGAGCGGGAAGATTACCGGGAGCTATTATGCAGCACCATCAGGAAGCTGTTTCATTATGATATAACTGAGAAAAAAGAGAGGTACCTCATTATTAACTCTAAGGCGCTGTGTGCGTTATTCACCCAGTCAGGATTCGGGGGAAATGCCGATACCAAACAAGTTCCTGCGTGGGTCTTTACCCTGCCCAAGAGCCAGATCTTGGCGTTTCTCGCAGGCTACATTGATTCAGATGGCCATGTTGCAGCAAATGCGCTGGCGCTGACTAGCGTAAACAAAGATGTGCTCTATGCAATCCAGGAGTTAGGCATTTATGTTGGTTTCGGAGTGTCAAAGATATTTAAGCATAGGCGCGCCGGACCAACAAATATTCTGGGCAATCCCTGTAATGCGCTGGATTCCTGGAGGCTGCTGTTTAACGGGAAGAACGTTACCGAAATGCCTCTGCGATGCCTTGCAAAAAGGGAGATGGCACAGAAGATAAAAACAAAAAGAAATTATGTGTCCTCCAAAGGATTGAATTTTACGAGTAAGAGCAATGACCAGGTTGGTTTTGCACGGATAGACAGTATAGAGTACATTGGTGTGCAGCCTACGTTTGATATCGAGGTTGAAGGGTATCATAATTTCATCGCAAATGGGATGATTCTGCATAATAGCGGAACCACTATGCTCTACCCCTGCAGCGTGCTGAAGGGGGAATACGCAAGGTCAGATTCCCTGGGCATCGCCTTTGCCGGGCCGGGCCAGAACCAGGACACCGGCAGCAAGGTGATCCACCTGGCGCCGAACACCACTTCCACCATCAAGGCAAAATCCATCAGCAAGGCAGGCGGCATCTCCACCTATCGCGGCTACGTAAAGATCACCAAGAACGCAGTGAACTCCAGGTCCAGTGTGGTCTGCGACGCATTGCTGATCGACGGCCAGTCCGTCTCCAATACCTACCCGTTCATGAAGATATATACCAACAAGGTGGACCTGGCCCATGAGGCGACCGTCGGCAGGATTGGCGAGGAGCAGATATTCTACCTCATGAGCCGCGGCCTGACGCAGGAGCAGGCCATGCAGATGATCGTCTCCGGGTTCATCGAGCCGATCGTCAAGGCCCTTCCCCTGGAATACGCCATTGAGCTGAACAAGCTCATTGAGCTGGAGATGGAGGGCACGGTTGGCTAAAGGAGGTTCCCATGATCAACACCGAAACCATTATGCAGCTATCCGCATCCCTGGGCGAGCCGGAGTGGCTCCGGGAGCGGCGCCAGGCAGCGCTTTCCCCGTTCCTTGCCCTGCCCATGCCCTCGTTCCGTTATGGCATGGCGATATCCTTTGACCTGCGCCAGATCAGCCTGGAGCAGCTCTCTCCTGCGCTGCAGGACCGGGACATCATCATCGCCAGTCCGGGCATCATCGCCCTGCCGTTCACTGAAGCGCTGCGCTCCCATGAGCAGCTCATCAGGGAGCATCTCCTCACCTTGTTTCCCGAGCCGGACAAGTTCACTGCCCTGCATGCCGCTGCCTTTACCAATGGAACGTTCATCTATGCTCCGCAGCATGCCCGGGGCACGGTCGAGCTCCGTCTCACCGCAACAGGTGCCAAGATCGAGCATATCCTGGTGATTGCAGAGCCCGGCAGCAGCATCACTATTATTGAGCATGCAGCCGCTGGCCCTGACGCATTCCGCAGCCAGCTGGTTGAGCTCTTTTGCCGCGAGCATGCGCAGGTGAGCTACATCACTGTCCAGGATATCCCTGAGGGGGCGTACAGCTTTGCCAGCCGCAGGGCGCAGGTCGGGCAGAACGCTGCAGTGCATTGGGTGGAGTGCACATTGGGCGGCAGGTTTGCCAAGTCCGCAACATCAACTCTCCTTGCCGCAGAGGGGGCATCAAGCACCCTGAACGGCGTGTTCTTCGGCAACAACAGGAAGAACTTCGACCTCTACGGCGAGGTCATCCATGCAGCCCCGCATACCACCTCAGACATGCTGGTGAAAGGGGCGCTCAATGACTATGCCAAGGCCATCTTCCGCGGCCTGATCCGGATACATCCCGGGGCGTATGGCAGCAACGGCTACCAGAAGGAGGAAACTTTGCTGCTTGCCGACACCGCAGAGGCGGACGCAGTTCCCAACCTGGAGATACAGAACAACGATGTCCGCTGCTCCCATGGCACCACCATCAGCCAGGTCGACGGGGAAAAACTCTTCTACCTGATGTCCCGCGGCATGCCGGAGCATACGGCCAAGCAGCTGATCATCGAGGGCTTTTTCCATCCCCTGATCCGGAAGATGGGCGACAGCAGCATCCAGGAGGAGCTCCAGCACGTCATCAGGGAGCGTCTGGCAGGGGTGAGGTAGCATGATCACCATGCAGCAGCTCAGCCTCAGGAGGGATTTCCCCCTGCTGCAGCAGGAGAACAATGGCAAGCCGCTCGTCTACCTGGACAGCGCATCCACCTCCCAGAAGCCAGCCTCGGTGATCGAGGCGATGAATAGGTATTACCTCACCATGAATGCCAATATCCACCGGGGAGTCTACCGCCTGAGCCAGGAAGCCACCGCTGCCTATGAGGAAGCGCACCGGAAGGTCGCCGCGTTCATCAACGCGGGATTTGAAGAAGTCATATTCACCAAGAGCGCGACAGAATCATTGAACCTGCTGGCGTACACCCTTACTAAGAGTATGCTGCAGGGTGAGGAGATCGTCCTGACGCAGATGGAGCACCACTCCAATCTCGTGCCTTGGCAGCAGATCGCCAAGGAGCTGGGACTGGTGGTGAAATACATCCGCCTCACTCCGGATTTCCGCCTGGACATGCAGCATGCGAGAGAGATGATCAATGTGAAGACAAAGATAGTCTCGGTCTGCCATATGTCCAATGTGCTGGGCACCATCAATCCCATCGCGGAGCTCGCCTCCCTGGCGCACGCGCAGGGCGCTGTCCTGGTGGTGGACGGCGCGCAGGGCCTGCCGCACCTTCCGGTGGATGTGCAGTTCCTGGACTGCGACTTTTATGCGGCATCAGGCCACAAGATGCTCGGGCCGACCGGCATCGGCATCCTGTACGGCAAGCTGCACCTGCTGGATAAACTGCCCCCCTTCCTCTACGGCGGCGACATGATACGGGAAGTGACGTATGCAGATTCCACATTCAATGACCTGCCCTGGAAGTTCGAGGCAGGCACTCCCAATATCGCGGAAGCGATGGGGCTGGCTGCCGCTGTCGATTATCTGCGCTCCGTCGGCATGGAGAGGGTGCAGCAGCATGAGGCAGCTCTCACTGTCTATGCCCTGGCGAAGCTTGGAGGGATGCCTGGAGTGCAGGTGATCGGCCCGGCGACAGATGAGCAGCGGGGTGGGGTGATATCCTTCACGGTCGAGGGCATCCATACGCATGACCTTGCGGCAGTCCTGGACAGCGAGGGCATCGCTGTCCGCGGCGGCCATCACTGCGCCATGCCGCTCATGGGGCTGCTCGGCATCGCCGGCACCACCCGGATAAGCTTTTCCGTATACAACACCCAGGAGGAGGTCGATGCGCTGGCTGCCGCCATCCGGAAGGCGCAGCGCATCTTTGGCTATGGACAGTGAGCTGATGGGGATCGAGGAGATCTACCGGGAGCACATCCTGGACCTGTACAAGCATCCGCACAACAGCGGCAAACTTCCCGCATACGCATTCCGCAGGCGCGAGCTGAACCCGGTCTGCGGCGACCAGATAGAGCTTTTTGTGCAGCTCTCTGGCGGAAAGGTCGCGGCAGCCTCTTTCGTCGGCCATGGCTGCGCCATCTCCCAGGCAGCCGCCTCACTGCTCACTGATTTTGTCCGGGGCAGGGATCTTGCCAGCCTCAAGCAGGTCAGCAGGGAAGATATCATGCAGATGCTGGGCATCACCCTGGGCCCGGTCCGGATGAAATGCGCATTGCTCCCGCTGAAAGCGCTGGTGAAGGGGGTGGAAGATTATGAAGCTGGAAATCAATGATCTCCATGTGGCCGTGGAGGGGAAAGAGATCCTCAGGGGAGTCACCCTTGCGGTGGACCTGGGCACGACCCACTGCCTGATGGGGCCGAACGGCTCGGGAAAAAGCACCCTGGCGCACGCATTGATGGGCCATCCCAAGTATGCCATCACCAAGGGCAGCATCCTGCTGGATGGAGAGGACATCACCTCCCTCCCCCCGAATGAGCGCGCGAAGCGCGGGCTGTTCCTGTCATTCCAGTACCCTGCGGAGATTCCCGGCGTTACCCTTTCCAATTTCCTGCGGACCGCGCTGAACAATCTCCGCAGCGAGAAGCTGGGCGTGCTGGACTTCCATAAGCTGCTGAAGGAGAAGATGGGGCAGCTGGGCATGGACAGCGCGTTCACCAAGCGGTACCTGAATGAAGGCTTTTCCGGCGGGGAAAAGAAGCGGGCGGAGATCCTGCAGCTGCTGGTGCTCCAGCCGAAGTTCGCCGTCCTGGATGAGACGGATTCCGGCCTGGACATCGATGCGCTGAAAATAGTTGCGCAGGGCGTCAATTCATTGCAGAAAGAGCGCCGCGGTATCCTGTTGATCACCCATTACAACCGCATCCTGCATTATGTGGTGCCGGACCAGGTGCATGTGATGTTCCAGGGAAGGATCATCAGGTCCGGGGGCAAGGAGCTTGCCGAAGAGATCGAGCAGCGCGGCTATGCCTTCCTCCAGGAGGTAGCTGCATGAACCGCGAGCAGGCGATCGAAGTGTTCAAGAGGGTGTATGATCCCGAGATCCAGGTGGACATCTGGACCTTGGGGCTGATCTATGACTTTTCCGCTGTTGACGATACAGTGAAGATTACCATGACCTTCACCACCCCCCTCTGCCCCTATGGTCCAATCCTGCTGGAGAACATCCAGAGCGAGCTGAAGAAAGCAGGCGCCAAAGAGGTGCACATCGACCTCACTTTCGAGCCGCCCTGGAAGCCGAGCGAAGAGCTCAGGGAGATGCTGGGGGTGTGAAGAATTAAATGGCAGATTTCTGTTATATGGTGTTGATGTTCCTTCGTACAGCCCCTATATTATGGCTTCACATATGCATACAGAGAATAAGATTTGGATTATTAATAAATCATATCTTTATACTTACTACTTACCAGAAATCAACAAACCTTTTCTAACGAAGTGATGAAGTCTCGATAATTGTTAGAAGATAATCTGTGTAAGATATTATTTTTAATGCCAATCTTTTGTCAATTATTCCTTCTCTATGACCTTTAGCGTTTCTATGAAACATCATCATCCCCTTCATTATCTGTTTAAACCCATCTTGCTCACCTTCAGTAGCACATGTAGGGATTTTAAGTACACCTGCATTCGGTCTAAATGCTTTCTCCATGAGATCTGCACCATGCTCTGAGGTTGATAACTTTGCTTTTGATCTAGTGCGAACTTCCAGATGCCTAAGTGCTTTAAAAACTGCGTCCCAATAATTACCATTGTCAAAATCTGATTTGCAAGAGTTGATTAACCGAAGATCGTTGACAAAGAGGATAAGTTCGCTGCTAGGTTCAGAATGATTGTTATTGCTAATAGGACCCACATATCTAGCTCTCTGAATCCATCCTCCACGCTCTCGTCTGACAAATACGGCACAAGATTTTAAACTCATTGTTGTGTTCGAAGGATTAAGCCCATATTCTTCCTTAAGCTTATATCTGACTTCACCGGTCGATTTATGTTCCTCAAAATATCCATCTACCCAAAGGGAATTTAGTGCTTCAGTCGCCTTCATCATTTCACCGTTGAACATAAGTCCATCGCTTTTCTTTTTTTATCCTTCTCAACTCTCTACTTTTGACTAAGCTCAACACCACCCCGGATAGTGTCGTAATGGGGATAAAATGTCCTTGCTCTTCGAGTCCCTGCTTCAGTTCTGCTAACCCCGTTGGTTTATTGAAAAATCCCTCCACAATCAGTTCTCTTGCAATATCTGTAACGGTAAGTTTTGCATTACCTTTCTCAAATTTCTTAAACTCCTTCTGGGGCCTCTTTTCTACAGGTGTCTGGTAAAGGGCAACTATTCTCGATACCTCTTCTGGTGTCCCTTCTATAGTTATCTTGGTTCCGTCCTTTGTTTCGATGTTCGTTTTTGCCATATAAATCAAAATATTACAATACCGCAATAACGCAATAATATTTAAATGTTTTGGTTCCAGGTGACTACATTCAGGCAAGTCTGTAGTCACCCATCTTCCCACTATCATCATGAACCGGGAGAATTCCCGCCAGAAAACAGCCTACTCCTTCGCCACGATTCGGTACTTCTCCCCTTTCCCGCTCCACCGGATGTTCACCAGCAGGTAATCAGCGATGTCATGCTGCTTCGCGTACCGCGCGGCAGCCTCCTTTGTGGCAAAGCTTCTCGGGCGCTTCTTCCGGCGCCTGCCCTCCTCGTTCCGGTAGGAGTACCTATGAGAATAAAGGGTGGTTCCCATCAGAGAAGGCAATCCCGGCCTGTTTATATATCTTATCTTTTTATGGAGATTAATCCCTTTCCATAACATTGATTGCCCGCCGTATCGCCACAAATGCATACGCCCAGAGCAGGGGCAGCCATACCGGCATAACCCCGAAAAGACTGTTCCGGAGAAATATTTCCACTCCGGTCCGTATAAAGAGATACTCAACAAGAGCCATCATGATGAGGCCAAAGAGAAATATCAGACCGTCTTTGCGCTCGTATGATACAGCAAATGCGACCGCAATAATCCCGACGTACGCAAGAGCAAGGAGGTAATCATTAGAGATAAAGGGAATAACAGCAATCATCAAAATAATAGGGATAACATTTATCACTATGCTTTTTATTTTGTGTGGTATTCCCATCAAATACTTCCTCCGACAACCAGCCCCAGCGCAGCCAGCACCACTGCTGCATACACCGCCTTGTTCCACCGCAGGACTTTCGCCCCGTCAAACATCCCGAAGGGTATCATGTTGAACAGCGCCAGCCAGGCGTTGATCTGGAAGCCGTATGCCCCGAAGATGCCCGGAACAGACCAGAACAATATTGCCAGGATGATATTCACGATCGGCCCGGCCACGCTGATCTTCCCCACTTTCGCAGAATGGTAGATTGTGCCGCGGAACATCACTGCCCCGGGCGCAGCAAACACAAACCCCAGGAAGCTGAACGCGATGGCGAGCAGCAGCATGCGGTCAAAGCTCCGGAATTCCGCCCAGTAGTCATAGCGCTGCGCCATGAACTTGTGCGCAAGCTCGTGCAGCAGGAACCCCAGCCCTACGGTGATGGCGGCAAGCAGCAGGGACGGAAAAAAGCCGCCGACCGCATCCTTCAGCACGATGGCAAACGCTACAGAGATAGCTCCCCATGCCTTTGCCAGGTCCCGGATCTCGAGTCGAGAGAAGCGCATAGGAAAAAGACAGCAAGGCTCCTTTAAATGCTTTTCTTCTGCAGAAATGCATGGAGCGCCTGCAGCAGGAACGGATACCCCATCGGCTCCTGCTTCAGCGCAGCCATCTTCCGCTCCAGCACATCCTGCACTGTCCGGAGGTATCTTTCTTCACCGGACTGCAGCATGCCCCAGAGCAGCATGCTCATGCCGCTGGGCAGCACATGATCCTCATCGCTGCTGATGAGGACGATCAGGTCAGGATTGCCTTTCCCGTAGCTGGACAGCCATTTCCCGTCGTAAAACTGCTCCAGCGCCGCATCGATGACCCTGATACATTCCCTGCGGTATTCCTCATTTCCTGTCGCCGCATGCAGCTCAGCCAGCGCCCAGGCGACCGCCGCATAGTCCTCCAGAAAGCCGGGAATCTTCCCCCCGACGATCCGGGTGATCCCGCTGAAAGAAAGGATATGCCGCATTACTTCTTCTGCCTCGGCGATCGCTTCCCTCTCCCCGCAGTGCCTGCCGTACAGCGCCATCCCGGCGATCATCAGCCCGTTCCATGCCATGACCTGCTTGGTATCCACCGCAGGCGCTATCCTCTTCTTCCGCAGCGCAGCGAGCCGCTGTAGGTCATCTGCAATCCCTGCCGGAGGGATCTCTGTTGCGTGCAGGTGGATTTTCCCCTCAAAATTGCCGGAAGGGGAAACAGGGAACGCACGGGCAAACTCTTCCCCGTGGACAATATTTTTCATGACCTCTTCCTGCGTAAAGACATAATATTTCCCCTCCTCTCCCTCGGAATCAGCATCCTGCGCTGCGTAATACACCCTTCCCCGCAATGTGCCGGAGACATATTTCCGGATCCCTGCTGCCCGCTCCCTGAAAAAATGCTCCTTGCTCAGCCCGTACGCAAGGCTGTACGCCTGCAGCAGCAATGCCTGGTCATACAGCATCTTCTCGAAATGCGGAATCTCCCAGCGCTCATCCGTGCTGTAGCGGAAGAATCCGCCGCCGATATGGTCGTACAGCCCGCTGGAGCCGATCTTCCGCAGGCTGGACAGCACCTTATCTAATTCTTTCTGCTGCCGCAGGAGCGCGAGGAAGCACAGCGTCGGCACGAACTTCGGGCTGCCGCGGAATCCGCCGTGCACTGCATCGAACTGGCGTGCAAATCCCTCCAAGAATCCATGCAGCGGCGCATCGCTGACCGCCTGGGGAGCTGCTTCAGGCTCCTGCAGCACTTCCGTGATCTGTGCAGCTGCCTGCTCCACCCCTTTCCGGTTTGAGGAATACGCCTGCACGATCTCCCTGAGCAGCCCGGGGAACCCCGGCATCCCGTGCCGGGGGGACAGGGGAAAATACGTCCCGATGAAAAACGGCCGCCGGTCCGGCAGCAGGAACGCGTTCAGCGGCCAGCCCCCCTGCCCGTTCAGCAGGAGGGAGGCGCGCATGTACAGCGCGTCCAGGTCAGGCCGCTCCTCGCGGTCCACCTTGATGGAGATGAAATGCTGGTTGAGGTATTGAGCAATCTCCGTATCAGAAAACGCCTCATGCGCCATCACGTGGCACCAATGGCAACTGCTGTATCCAATGGAAAGGAAGATGGGCTTGTCCTCATGCCTTGCCCTTTCCAGCGCCTCGCCTCCCCAGGGATGCCAGTCCACCGGGTTCTCCTGGTGCTGGCGGAGATAGAGGCTGCTCTCGCCTGCGAGCCGGTTTGCCATCAGTCGTAGATCTCTTTCTTCACGCGCTCTTTGGGGACCTGGAACTCTGCGGCAAGGATCCGTTCCATCTCCTGCACAAAGGGCATGGGGCCGCAGAGGAAGAACACGGTCGCGTCATGCACGTGCTTCCGCATCATCTCTGCATCGATCCTTCCCTTGCTGCCCTCCCACTGCTGCTGCGTCAGGGTGAAAAGATGTGAGATGTTCCCCCCGGACAGCCCCTCAATCTCCTGCCTCCAGAGGATGTCCTGCTCGGTCTTGTTGGAGTAGATCAGGTGCGCCTTTGCCTGCAGCCGCTTGTCCCGGATATACCGCATGATGCCCAGCAGCGGTGCGATTCCGCTGCCCGCCCCCAGCAGCACGATATCCTGCATCTCGTCCTGGTAGAAAAAATGCCCGAACGGGCCGCTCACGAAGAAGGGATGTCCCACACTGACCTTCCGCGCCAGGTAATCAGAGAAGAATGCGTTTTCTGTCGGCTTTGCGGTGAACTCCAGGTATGCGGTGTTGAGCGGAGAGGAGGAGACCGAGAACGCGCGCTGCTGCACCGGCTTCTTCCCGTCCCTGATCTTGAATTCCTCATCCTCCTTCATCTCGCAGCGGATCATCATGAACTGGCCCGGCGCATAGGGCATCTGCTGCGCGGTCTGCATCCGGATGCACTTGGAGCCCGCGCCGATAGGGAACACTTCGCTTACAGTCGCCGGTATGTCGCGGAGCATATTCCGGGAGATTCCGCAATGGTTTAAAAAATCTGCTGGCTCTCTGCGGTGCTGCCGGAGCAGGAAGGGATAGGCCTCCTGCACCAGCCTTCCCCCATATACCGGAGGGACCTCACCATAGTAAGCTACGCGCCACACGCAGCCCTGGTCCATCACTTCCGCCATGATCTGGCCGTCACCGACAAATGCCTTCCGGATGATATACCCGCACACCGCATCCAGCATGCTTATCGCGCTCTCGCGCAGCCTCTCTTTGGGGTTGAACAGTGCCTGGTGCAGGAGATCGTCTATTGCCTGGAGTTCCTTTGCTGTTTCCTCATCGCTCATCCGCGAGCGCCTGCACATGCTGCGGAAATCTGAGATAAAGCCAATGGTCGTGCTCAGGGAGATGCCGCCCATCCTGCCGCCGGAAACCTGCAGGATTAATAAATGTTGCTTTATAGGGTTGGTGCGAAAATCGGTGCGTATGCGTGTCTGTCAAGAACACCCGCCCTAAAAGGCGGGGCGTGTTCTTGAGCACGCTCGGAAATCGCCCTCTTGCTCCGAGCTGAAGCATGGAGCGGGCGAGTGGCGATTTCCGACGTGCCCATCGGTAATGCTCCGCAGGATGTGCTCTCCGACCTGAGCGAAGCGAAGTGGAGAGGCGTGTTCAGGCTCCGCATAAGCACGAATAAGAGTTTCGCACCAACCCCGATTTGGCCCAGGGCCCGGAAGAATTCCCCATGCGGTTATCTGCGGAGCTCGCCCTTGATCTTCAAATACTGCCTCGGCGTGAGCGGAGAATGCCTCGCGTTCTGCATCACCGCATTGATCAGCACATTCTGCTGCCTGCTCCATTCCTTATCGGAATGCGTCCGCACATAGTCTGCCCAAAACAAAACAAAGTGCAGGCGGTCCTCGGCATTGTTTTTTCCCGGTATCAGGCGCTTCATGGCTGCTGCTCTATCAATAGCCTATACTTATTAATTGCTCTTTTGTCAATATGCCCTTTAAACATATGCTCAATATGGTCTGCATCCTCAACATCCTTATCTGACTTGAGGTAGTACCTTTTAAAAGCGATTTGTCTTTCCGGGGAGGATATCTTCAATATTCCTGGCTTGAGTTTTACCTGTATCCTATCTCTGAAAGCTTCCTTATCCAGCATCTTTTTCGCGAATTTTACCTCAAAGTTAGGTATGGTCTGCTGAGCGATGGCAAATCGCACCGAACAGCCATCTGCTAAATAGCGGTATATCTCATCACCCTTCTCTGCATTTAAGCACCAAAAACCATCTTTCTTTATCTCATCATATAGCCCAGCAAATCGCTCATAGCTTACCTCAGTAATGAACACATCAATGTCCTCTGTTATTCTTGATCGCCCGAACAGGATGGCGACATAACCGGAAATAATAACATAATCAGTATACTTCTCGAGGATGGCAATGAACCTCAATACCAATATATCTAATTCGTTTATTTCCTTGTCCAGGATGATATTCTTGCCAGCAAATTTCATTGTATCTGTGATGGGCTGGTGAACCAGCTGTCCTATTTAAAATATGCGGAGATTAGCCCGCCAGCATCCATATCCCCAGCCCGAGGATCAGCAGCCCGCCGATCAGGTGCAGCCAGCGCGCATATCGCTGTGTCATGGAAAGATGCCGCAATGTCAGCGCAGCAACAAGGAAGATGATCAGGTCATCCAGCATATAGAACAGGGTATACATCGCCAGGTACAGGTAATAGCTTGCCGTGGGCAGCCCGTGCAGCGTCAATACTTGGGTATAGACGGCAGGCAGCCCGAGAGAGCAGAGCAGCTCGATCATGTTCACGGCAACGGCAAGTGCCATCACCCCGATGATTGTTGCCGGCAGGGCGATCTCAGGCCTGAGCAGATGATGCATCCGCTCGATCATCCGCTGTTTTATCCCGGAGGGGGCGATCTCGCAGGTATTTCCCTTGTTCTTCCAGAACTCCCGGACATACCAGATGCCGGCGATGATTGCCAGCGCCCCGATAACAGCCTGGGTGGCCCGGACAGCCCCGATGAACAAAAACGCGTTCAGCCAGGCAGCCATGAACAGGTAATACACAATCCCGCTCACCAGCACAAATGTCCCCCCGACATACCAGATCTTCCGCTTGTCCTGTGCGGCAATCAGCAGCGCCAGCAGGAAGAGCAGCGCCCACATCGCGCAGGGGTTGAAGCCGTCCACCAGGCCCAGGACGATCGTCAGCATAGGCAGCGAGAATTCCTGGAGATTCACGGTCCCGAACACCGGCAGCGAAACAGTATCCTCGCTCTTCTT
>C687J35174_10006933_pt1 | contig 14693 bp, 16 predicted proteins | sample RifCSPhighO2_01_FD_35174 | JGI IMG/M metagenome (IMG submission 35174) | reverse complement strand
TGTTGAGGAAAGGTGATATGGAGCCGCTCGTTCCCGTTCAGAATTTGCCAGCCAGAAATGTCCACGGGTGTCGCTGATGCGTTGCGTAGTTCTATCCACTCATGCGTAGCCCCCGTGGCCGAGCCCATCCACGCAACCTCGTTGATAACCACCGGCGCGTGCATGGGAGCGCTACTGCCAGAGGAGAACACGCACTCCTTGTGTGGGACGAGACTAGACTCGCGCGCCTCCTCGCGCGCTTGCCGCAGAGAAACCGTAGCGAGGCCTGTCTGCTTATATGTCCCCGTCATAATGCTCACGACTGCCGCCAGCAGGCCCGCACGAGGGGTGGGCGTCTGCGCAAACTCGCCTTCAGCGCCGAGAGAAATCTTAATGGTCCCGTCCTCGTCGGTGCGATACACGCGCGAGCCAGCAAGCTCGAGAGTCTCTAACACGCGCGCCGTTGGGTGGCCATAGCTGTTTTTACCAACACCGATGACAGACACGAGCGGCCGCACGGCGGCGATAAAGTTCTCGCTCGAAGAATTCTTTGAGCCATGGTGTCCGACTTTTAAGATATCCGCCGCGAGGTCATACTTCTTCTCCAGAAGCATATTCTCTGTAGCGAGGCCGATATCCGCGGTAAAGAGCGTCTTTGTGCCTTCCGACTGAAGCATCATAGCAATGCCCGACTCATTTACCTCCTTACTTGCCAAGAGTGCGCGGTCTGGCGAGAGGATAGCGAGGCGATTGTCGCCATATCGTATCGTATCTCCCTCAAGGAGAATAAGTGTGGGGATGTCGCGCTCTGCAAGCGTCTCTGTAAGCACGCCGTACGCTTCTGTAGTCCCCTCGCGTCCGTTTGATATGAACATCCCAATGTCGTATCGCCGCGCGACCTCGATAAGCCCGCCCATGTGGTCGAGGTCGGTGTGCGTGAGGATAACCATATCTATATATTTGTTGTCTAGACTCCCTAACGCCTCGTCGAGCGCTGTAAGCACCGTCTTGTCCCTGCCGCCGTCTATGAGGATTTTAATCGCAGACCTACCCCTCTCCGATGCGAGGACGATGAGCTGACTGTCGCCTTGGCCTATGTCAAGCACGTAGAGAGTACTGGGAATGGTGCGGGTGGCGAATATACCGAACCAGACCCACACCGTGAGACCGATACCGACAACAGAGACAAGCTGAATAATAGTCGTGCGCGAGACACGCATCCCTTCAGGAATTTCAACCCCAAGAGAGGCACTGTTAAGAGGGTTTTTCATGGGCGTACAGCACGGGGGAGAAGCGCCAGCAGAGCCATATCACTGCGCCATAGTACAATGCCGCCGTGGCGACGCCGACATGAGGATTGAATGGTACCTGTACCACCGAGAACGTCTCGACGACGGCAATAACGTAGTCAATAAGAAACGCGATGGGCACACTGATGAGATGCGCAAGTGGCGGGAATATCATGGAGAAAAGCGCCGACAAAAACCCCATGACCGTCAGGAGCGGGATGACCGCAAGAATCCCGATGTTTGCCGCAAGCGCGGTGAAAGAGAAGTTGCCGAACGCGATGATAGCGAGCGGCGCGACACCAAGCTGGGCGGCGGCGGTTATGGCGAGTGCATCGCGCCAGCCAAGAACGCCCGCTGTTCGCAAGTGTGGCAGGAGCTTTATGACGGGCGCAAAATAGATAATGGCAAGTGTTGCGAGGAATGAGAGCTGAAATCCGAGGTCAAAGACCGGCGCCTTTGGGTTCCATACGGTGATGACGAGCGCGGCAAATGCGATGGCGTTGTGAGGGCTGTAGAGCCGGTGCGTAAGGCCGGCGAGTCCCACAAGAAAGGCCATGAGTGCGGCGCGAAGGGCCGAGACTTGGAAGCCGGTCATGGCCACGAAGAGCGCAACGGTCAGGAATGTGGCGATGAACTTCGGGCGCTTTCTTCCCAAGAATACGGCCGAGAAGATGCCGAGGGCGATAAATACGATGATGGTCATATTAAGACCCGAGAGCGCCATCAGGTGCATCGTGCCGCTTATTGAGAGCTTCTGTAAGAATTCGGGAGAGAACTCATCTTTGTCGCCTATGAGAATGCCCGAGAGGAACGCCGCGTGCGGTTGGCTAAAGAGGCGGCTTATATGCTCCTTGAGGGATTGGCGCACACCAAAGAGTACGGCGAAGAACGAGCTACCCTTATTCCCGATAACCTCTATCTCTGGGTAGAACGCTGTGCCATGTATATGCTCTTTCGCCATATAGTCGCCGTATGAATCGCGAGGCGGAGTGACGATAGCGCCCGAGACACGCACCACATCCCCATACGAGAGCTCGGGGTAGAGATCTGTCCGGACATATATACGACTTCCTGATGCGCTCTCAACATCTGCGCTCACGATTTCAACCTTAGCTGTTTGGGCGGTCAGAGAGCGCCGCGGCTCGTCTATGACTATCCCCTCAAAATGAGTGGCGTTCCCTATCCCCTGCTGTGCTCTCTGGTACGCATAATCGTCAATCGCGTAATACGTGTTCCCTACGAGAAACGACCCGGCTACTATTAGTAGTATCGCTGACGGTACCTTCGAAAGGAAGCCAGCAAACAGAGCGAGAGCAAGTATGACAATGGCGATAACAGGCGAGGCCCCAAGCCCGCCGAGAATGGCGCCGCTAACGAAACTGCATGCGGCAAAGAAGAACAGGTTGTCTGGGCGCGTCATCATTGCGCCCTATGGTATCGTATTTGATGCTTCCCATCCTCGCGAAAGCTCCCAGACTATGGAAAGAACGCCGACAGGAATTTCTCGTGCTTGGCATTGTGGTGGTCGTCGCGCTGTTGAGTTTCGGACTCGGGTACACGATGGCGCAAGACTCCTCTCGCACTCCTATCATCATTGAAAAGACTTCTGGAGAGTAGCCGGGCGGAGATTATTCACCAAATAGTTCTGGGTGCGTCCCGATATCCGTAATGAATATGAAACGGACTTGCTCATCTCGCTCGTAAGTCATAAGGAGATTGAAGCCGAGGTGGCATTCTCGCAGTTCCCTTAATGTGCCCTGCAACTTGTGGTCCTGGTAACGTTTCGGTAGTACTCTGTCATTCTCCAGATGCTCGAGCACATCATTGAAGACCGCCGGCTTGATGGTCTTCGCCTTCGTGTACTTACGCAACTTCTTACGCGCTCGGTTCGTAAACTCGATCTTGTACATGGCGTCCGATGTCAAAAGAATTCTTTCATTACCTCCGAAGCTGTGTAGCCCTTCGCATGCTTTTTTGCATATGCGAGCTCGCGCAGTATCTGCTCCTCATATTCTGGGGTGAAGCCATTCACCGTACGCGGTGTGAAAGGTAACGCTCTGTCTTGTACCACACGGGTCAGATAGAGATTGACCCCGCTCGAGAGGTCGAGTCCCATACGCTTGAAGACCTTCTGCGCTTCGCGCTTAGTCGTCGCATCGGTCCGCACATTCATTGTTGTTTTCATAGCCATATACACAAAGTATACACGATGTATACCTGACTGCAAGGTGAGGTGCGATGGATTGGAACTTTTTTCATCACCTTCTCCTCAATCAACTCGCGAGTATTCGTAAGCTGAATAGAGCGGGGAATCTCTGGCATTCCCCGTGCGATAGAGTTGTTTCTGTTGCCAAGCGGGATATCAGCCCGCTCCGATTCTACCCGTCTCGGCGCTCGTCATCAGGGACGAACTTGAGAAACCGGACCGGCCCGCCAAAAAGAGTCTGCAAGAATGCGAGCTTCTCTTCGTGGCCTGGTGCAGAGGGAACAGGGAGAGACAGGATCTCTCCGTCGTTTTCCCACTCTGCTCCCTGGAGATCAAGCTCATTCACACGAGCCGCAATCTCTCGGTATCGGTTCTCACACGCCGAACAGTTCCTGCAGACCGATAGTTTGATCTGCAATACGAGCCGCTGACGAAGCGACCGAAGGGAGCTGGGCCGAACCGCAAGCATGCGCGGAGTGGACCAGCCGGCAATCTGGATGAAGTTGGTCATGGAACTCTCCTTGCTTTGCTCGATCAACCCAGAAGGATTCCGGGCTGAATAGAGCCGGCAATTGTTTGTGCAATTGCCGGAAAGAACGCGGATATCTGGAGCCAGTAGGGTCACGAGTCCCGCACAGCGGAATCAGGCGATCTACTGACTCCTTCGCTCGCTGCGTTCGCAAGCGTGGCCGATATCAAGCCACTTCCCTTCCGACAGCCTGTCTGACGGCCCGGGAACGGGTGGTGGAGGGAATAACGCAGCCCACCATACCGCGCGCCACCGGAAAGTCTGCCCGCGCCCGGACATCTCCCCGCGACAGCTCTCTTGCAAGAGAGCTGCTTGGACATCCCATTCTCCAGGAATATCCAAGTGACGAATCATCTCGGGACTGCTTTCGCAATCCCTCTGCCAAGCAGGAAGGCGCCCTGGTACGGCATTAAATACGCCGATTTCTCCGAGGGTCGCGGCTTCCTGCCGAGCGAGGGATAACGATGTTCGCTATGGGTGCTTTCAATCAGCCTCGCACTGCGAGGACTATATACTGTTTACAAAAAGAGTGTTGTATTATGATATGGAAGTGTATATATAGAAATATCTTAAGTAGAAATAGATTGCAAATATAAGCTCTTTATGGCAGTATAGAAGTGTACTAATCTTATTCACTTTGTATGGAAATACCAATTATCGAGACAGTGCTCGCCCAGCTCGGGCTCTCCGCGCATGAGAGCAGTGTCTATCTCAATCTCCTGCAGAATGGGCCAGCAACCATCGGGGCGCTCGCCAAGCGCACCGGCATCTATCGCCCAGCCCTCTATAAGCTGGTGCCGACCCTAACAGAGAAGGGTCTTGTGAGCCGGGTCCAGACCAAACATAAGCAACAGCATTACCGCGCAGAATCACCAGAACGGCTTGATTCCCTATTCGAGAACGCGAAACGCCGACTTGAGGAGGCCCTCCCAGAGCTTGCTAGTCTGTATACACATCACCAAAGTCGGCCTGTAGTGCGCTTTCTCGAGGGAAAGGCCGGTATTCGTTCAGTATTTTCAGACATACTTACGACGCTCAAGCGCGGCGATATTTTCTATCGTTACAGCTCGATCAAAGAGATTCCCTCGAGGAGCTATCTGCCGCCACGTTATGAGGAAATTCGTGATAACAAACAGCTTGAACGGCTCGTCATAACGAATGCCCCCATGGCACAAACGAAGCCGCCACGGCTTGAACGCGAGACGAAGGTAGTGCCATCCGAATATGACCTCTTCGATGACAACGTCACCCATCTCATCTATGGAGATAAGGTGGCGGTGATTGACTACAACACCGAGACGGCCATTATCATCGAAAGCAAAGTTATTGCAGAGTTCCAACGCAAACTCTTCCTACTGCTATATCGCAAGATCTAAAGAGGCGCGGTAGAATGGCGATATGAAAATCACCCACGACAAGCGAGTAGATGCCCTCAACATTGCCTTGCGCTCCGGCACGGTGGCTAAGACGCTTGAAGTGGCCCCAGAGATAATGATTGGTGTAGACAAGGCCGGGCGAACTCTCAATATCGAGATTATCGGTGCGAGCGAAAAGATTGGTCCCAAGAACTTTGGTGAGATTATAGTCGGCAAAAAGTCGCTTACGCTCCCTGCATTCGCTTAACTACAGCTCCTTCCACATGAAGGCGTGCATATTGCGAAAGAGCTCGGCGATGTCTTTATTCTCTATCACGAGCGCGGAGAGGTCGCGCAGGCTGATGAGCGCAACTGTATCCTTGAATATGAGAGCATCTACATTTGAGGCGAACCAGTCGGGTAGTTTCTTTCCCGTCTTCTTCGCCCCCGGATTACTTTCTCGTATCTGTTGGATTTTCTTATAGAACTTATCAGCCACGAAGAGGTCACGGCTTGTGAAGGTGTGGTCGGTAATCAGTTTATCGAATTCGTCATACTCCGTCTCGGTAAAACTCTCGAAGAAGGTCGCTGGCGGGAAGATCGTTGCGATATCGCCCACGGTCGAAAAAAGTTCTTCATAGATGCGCTTGATTTCGCGCTTGCCTTCATAAAAAGTCACTTTTGGCTTGTGTACGGCCTCTTCATGAAGGGTTGAGAGCGCAATGAGTGCGTGCTCCACCTGTTCGGATTGACGTTTGAACTGGGCAAGCACTTTGAGGGGAGCGACTGCGGCATAGAGCGTGCGCTTTCCCACCGGTACGCGCATGACAAACTCTTTTTTAAGCAATAGATCCAGGTATTCATAGCAAGTCGCTCGCTTAATCCCCGACTCACGCGCGAGCTCCGCCACTCCCATCCGCTGCTTGCCCAGCAGCACGAGATAGAGCGCAGCCGCCTTCTCTGGTAGTCCGAGACTCTCAAGCTCTCTCACCAAGCGTTCTTTGTCCATATTTAGATAAAACGACGGATTTTATGACACTTTTATTCTATTCTATTTTATAAAATCAAGCAAATGCTTGAACAAACTATATGTGAATAACGATTATTTCTGCATAAAGTCAAATGTGGCTGTAGAGTAGAGGAGTATGGATGTGACTACGAAGTCAAAAACTATTATCCAAACCGAGTTCGGGCCGTTTGCTGTCCGCTACCACGATGTAGGTGGCACGCCTGTGGTGTCTTTCACACAGGGGGATATTACTCGGGGCATCCAGGTCGTACGCATGCACTCCGCTTGTCTCTTCGGTGAAGCGTTTCACTCGCTCCATTGCGACTGCGAGCATCAGCTTAGCGAGACTATGCGCTTCATCGAACGGCACGGCAGTGGCATCATCCTCTATTCTTACGAGGAAGGGCGGGGTATCGGACTTGAGAAAAAGATAGCGGCAATGGAGCTCCAGCGTGCAACTGGTTGCGACACGGTTGAAGCATTCAAGAAACTCGGCCTGCCGCCAGATTGCCGCGATTACGCGGATGAGGTTGCCGTGCTACAGGAGCTTGGCGTACCAGCTCATATTTACTCTTTCTCCGGCAATCCGATAAAACGCCGGGCGCTCGAGGATGCCGGCTTCCATATCGACGCAGAATATGAGGTCGAATCGAAGCATTTGAGCCAGCTTGCGCTCCGCGAGAAGCGGGTAAAGAGCGAGAAGATGGGTTACTCGTATAAGGATTTGTGATATGACTCCCAATGACGAGCTCAACAAGGAAACTGAAGATGCCGTCTATTTTTTCAGTGCGCTGTGCCCCTTGGACAACTTCTCTGCACATCCGGTCGAGACATGGGGCAAACGCTTCCCCACTGCCGAGCACGCATATCAGTGGAAGAAGTTTTCCGGTACTGCGCCAGCGGTGGCAAAGAGCATATTCGCAGTTGCCGATCCGCATCGCGTTAAAGAAATCTCACGAATAGAAGCAGGTGTGATGGACGCAGATTGGGTGGGCCACCGCGTCGCAATAATGGGAGCAGTCGTGCGCGCCAAGGTAGCGCAGAACGAAGGGGTCCGCGAGGCGCTCCGCGCGACTGGCCGCAAGACCATCATCGAGAACTCGCGCGAAGACGCGTTCTGGGGCATCGGAGATGGCACGGGCAAAAACATAATGGGTAACATCTGGATGGAGATACGGGACGAAATCTTCCCAGTCTCGCTTCGTTCATCCCGGCTCTATGGCTTCAAGAAGGACTGAATTCGATAGTGCACTCGCCAAGGTCGAGCAGATGGCGCAGGATGCCGAGCCATATGAAATCGAGATTGATGGCAAGGTCATACCTGTGCTGCCGGGCGTGTTTTCTCCAAAATATTTCAGTGATGTTGACTGGTTCGCCCGCGAGATACCCACAATAGTCAGCAAGCGCTCATTGCTTGAGATTGGCACGGGCACGGGCGTCATCGCGCTCTTCGCTGCTCTTGGTGGAGCTAGGAAAATAGTTGCCACCGATATCAATCCAGTTGCTGTAAAGAATGCACGAAAGACGTTCCGTCTCCATAAGGTGCACGCGGATATTCGCTGCGGTGATGTATTCGAGGCGATCAAACCGCAAGAGAAGTTCGATATTATCTTCTGGAATCATCCCTTCTTCTGCTCCCACGCCAAATCGAGATCGATGCTTATGCGTGGGGCTTTTGATTACAAGTATGCAAGCTTGCGCGCATTCTTCGCCAGGGCAAAAGCACATCTAGCGCCTGGCGGCGAAGTGCTACTCGGCACGAGCAAAACGGCGCGAATCGCAGACATTCTAAAATTGGCAAAAGAGTACGGATACATCGCGCGATTGTTAAAGAAAGAAACTATCCCTTCAAAACACCATCCAAATACTTTAATGGATGTGCGCCTGTATTCCTTCCGCCATAAGCTCGGCAAGGTCTAGCGGGCACGGTAGAATGGCAACATGAGAATCGTATCGTGGAATGTGAATGGGATACGGGCGGTGCACAAGAAGGGGCTGTTTATGCCGTTTATTAAGAAGTACAGGCCCGATATCTTGTGCCTGCAGGAGACCAAAGCAGAGCAGGATGAGTCCCCTCTCAATTTACCTGACTATGAGGAGTTCTGGAGCTCGGCAAAGAAGAAGGGCTACAGTGGCACCGCGATTTTCACCAAGCAGACACCAGAAAATGTACTTTTTGGTATCCCAAAAGATATTTGTGAGAAGTACGGCCTAGCACATGATGGCTATGGCGACCCAAACGAAGAGGGTCGCGTCATCGCCGCCGATATTGGCGACTTTTTTATCGTGAGTGTCTACACACCTAACTCAAAGGACGACCTTTCCCGCCTCACGCTCCGACATAAGCACTGGGACCCCGCTTTTTTGGCCTATATGAAGCGGCTTGAGGAGGAAAAACCAGTTATCTTTTGTGGGGATTTGAACGTTGCCCACACCCCGCTCGACTTAGCGCACCCCAAAGAGAATGAAGGTAAGCATGGATACACTACAGAGGAGCGCGCAGGCATAGACCACATTATAAAAGCTGGGTTCATTGACACCTTTCGCCTCTTTAATACCGAACCGAGTCAGTACACCTGGTGGAGTCATTGGCAGAAGGCGCGAGAACGCAATGTCGGCTGGCGCATTGACTACATTTTTGCGAGTGAGACTCTCAAGCCGCACCTCAAGAATGCAGAGATTTTCCCCGAGGTCATGGGCTCCGACCACTGCCCCGTTTCCATCACCATTTCGTAAAAGACATGCTTGAGGCAGGTTATCCACAGGCGTGTCCTTTACACTGTCTTTTATGGCTCTATGATTGCTGATGGAGCCCTTTGCGCGTTCTTTCCCATCAGTGCGCTTGCCGAGGCCCTGCCGACGGTCCCGCGGCGTATCCGCGTTTAAGCTTCGGGCATGGTTCCGCGAGCTAGCGCCTACATATAGAAAACCGCCCTACCTTTCTCCAGCGGAGAACCATCATTTACGCCCCACTCCTTTTCTCTCCGCCAACCCTGGGCGGTTTTTCTTTTCACGTGAAACTTTGTCCACACCAGGTCTGGACAACTATTGTCCAGACCTGGTGTGGACAAAAGTGCTAGCAGACGTGGTGCTTGCTCATGATGGCCTGGACTTCCCTCTCCTCTGCCGCTTCTCGCCGCTTCTTCCCTGCCTCCCCAATGTCCTTAAGAGCATTCTCCTCGAGTTTTAGGAGCTCGCTGGTCCTCTTATCAAGGTATTCCTTGGTATTTTTAGCCGGATCGTCTAGGACCTCCTCAAGCAAGGCGTGTAGGAGATACCCTATCTTAGGACCTGGTTTCTCGTGAAACGCCTCCATGATGTGATTCCCATCTGTCTTTAGCATTGCGACGGAGATGGGGTCGCGTAGGGCCTGTTCGACCATGGCCTTATACTTCCTAAAGCGGAATGGCTGTTCCTTAGGCCTGCCGGTCCCTATTCGGTCGCAGATGCGTAAGTTGAGCAAATCCCATATATTCTCCTCCCCCACGTTCACAATAATCCGTCTAACGGCCGAGAGTGTAATCTGGTCAGGATCGGAGAAGAACATGTGCCAACGCACCAATTTGACCACTTTATCGATTGTTTCACGTGAAAAGCGTAAGTCCTCCAAGGCCTTTTTCGTCACCCGGGCCCCTACGACCTCGTGGCCGTGGAATGTCCAATCCTTCTTTTCCTCTGCCCATCGGCGGGTCTCTGGCTTGGAGACGTCGTGAAAGAGGCCAGCGAGGCGGATATCGAATCCCCACCCCTTGTCTGCCGCGTGTTGCATCGTTCGCATGAGGTGCCCAAAAACATCATAAGAATGGGCCTGATTCTGCTCTATGCCGATGCCACGAAGAAGGTCTTGGGAGATATATTCCAGGATTCCAAGCTGTTGGGCCAAAACAAGACCCTCCATGGGCTGGTTAGATAAGAGAATTCTTGAGAATTCGTCACGAACCCTTTCACGTGAAACATGTTTCAAAAGATGGCTATGGTCCTTTATCGCCGTCGCTGTGTCGCCGTCTATGCCAAACTCAAGTTCGGCTATTAAACGGACGGCTCGGAGCATACGGAGGGCGTCTTCAGCGAAGCGTTCGTGCGGATTCCCGACCGCACGGATGAGTTTGTCCTTTATGTCCTTTTGGCCTTCGTAGGGGTCTATAAGGGCTCCGGAGGCATCGTCGAGGGCGATAGCGTTCATAGTGAAGTCACGTCGGGCGAGGTCTTCGGGGAGGGAAGTGCCCCAGCGGACCGTGTCCGGTCGGCGTTTGTCAGAATAGCCCGATTCAAGTCGATACGGAGTCACCTCGACGATGGCGAGACGTTCGTCCTCGGACTCGGTCTTGACCCCAACGGTGCCGTAGTCGTTTTCGTAGAAAGAGTCGGGGAATGCGGCCTGAACCTGCTCGGGCGTGGCGTCTGTCGTCACATCCCAGTCCTTGGGCTCTCGACCTGTGAGGAGGTCGCGGACGCACCCGCCGACCAGATACGCCTCGAATCCGCCGGAGCGCAACGTTCCGGATACCCGCTTGACCGCTTCCGGAACAGGGAAGTGCATCTCGTGGTGAGTAGGTCGAACCATGGCGTGATACTAACATGTGTCGTAGTATTCGCTTCATCGCCCCGATGGTGAAATGGATATCACAACAGTCTTCGGAACTGTCGTTCCAGGTTCGAGTCCTGGTCGGGGCACCAAGATAGTAGAGACACTGTTACAATAGCCCAATGTCACCAGAACGTTCCCCACGTCCATCAAACATAAATCAAGGCCCTCAAGGCAATGAAGCAGTGATACGGGGGGAGAGAAAGCTCCAGTATATTTCAAAATCGCTTGAGTTCCTGCACTCCAATCCGGATAATACGGAAGGTGCCGAGAAGGCAGAGCACTGGACTGAATTATACAAACAAGTATCGCCTTACGGCACAGGTCTCGAGCTTTCGGATAACGTGCGGGAGGTAGTGCGTGCCTATGTCGCCGAGAAGATTCCCGACGTTAAAGAAAAAGTCCCGTCCATGAGGAATCTTCCTGACGATCGATTGTTGAACGCCCTCACGAATAATTGGTTCGAGGAGCTTCCAGAGGCACAAGGGCAACGGCGAGAGGTATTACTCGCCGTCATGGCCAACGTCATCAAGCGGATTGAGACGACCGTGTATAAAAAAGTAATTGGGCATGCGCCAGAAGAAGATCTCCACACACTCGGGCTCGACGCGACTACCAGAGATCTCGCGGTGAGACTCTTGGACACTTCCTCAAAAGCCAATGCTCTGTTCATCAGATTTATGGCCTATGCGCAGTTGAGCGGCAAACCCCCAGAGGGAGCGACGCTCTTTGCGATGCATGTGCCCGGCGAAGAGCAGCTTCATACCATCGCAGATCTTTTTCCACGGGAAACAGCGTTTTTGAGCCGACGTTTTCTTGAGCTGGCAGAGGAGGGAAGTGTGTGGGAAGAGAAACCCGGGAGTAGCCAATTTCGCGAATATTTGCATATGCTCGGCAATGCCTATGCCGAAAAAGATCCCGCTGCAGCGGAAGCTTTGCATCATGCGCTCATACAAAAGTGTGCGGATGCGACGGAAGCAGGTTTCCCCATTGTCGTGACACCTGGCCTCGAGGGTTACAAGAAAGAACCCTATATAGACCCGGAGCTGCGTGTCTCGTTCGTCACCGAAGATTCCGCGCGAGAAAACGTATCATTCAAACGGGCTCAAGAGGCCCTCGCCGCGAGTGCAGAACATCTCGGGATAGAGCGCTTCCAAGAGGCCATGCAGGAGAAGTCGATACAAAGCGTCGTCGCTGTGGGCTCGTTCGGCGTGAATCTCATCTTCAATGGAGTGGCTCAGTCAGAGCCGACAGTCCTACTCTATCTTAACGAACAAAGTCGCCAGTATGACAAGCCATACGTTGGATTCATACAGCAGCATGTCGCCGGCGGCGCAGAGGCCTTTGCTGATACGGGAGAAGGCGATGGCAGGGCGCTCCAGGAGCATATGTCGCGTATGAACACGATTCTTCACGAACTCGGTCATCCACCATATGAAAATGGTGTTCCAGAATCAGAGCGAGAGCGATTGGGACGACGCCCGCGCACGATCTTGGATGAGATAAAGGCCGATAGCATCTATCGCGCCCTCCTCCCCTCGCTTATCGAGAAGGGAGGTGTGGAGGGGACAAAAGAACAATGGGCAATCTCGTCGCTTGCAAGCGCCCTCCAGTACCTCAAGGATAGCGATGACGTGAGTGACCCCTATTTTTCTTCCGGCATGTATACCTTGAATGCAGTCCTGCGAAGCGGGGCTGTCTCTATTGAAGGCGACAAGGTCATCATAAAAGATCCTGATGGGTATTTCGAGGCGCTTGATGTGGCTGCGAGGGAAGTGCTCGCCATTTACGAAAATCGTGATATGACAGAACGTAAGGCTTCCCAGTGGATAGCAGAACATTGTGCAGTTGATGAACAAACGACGGCCTTCATCGCTCTGCTCAAATAGATTCTCTGTGGTACGATGTGCGGCGAGGCCCTCCTTCGCGTAAAGCTATGGAGGGGCGCGGCGGGCATGGTTTAGTGGTAGAACGCGTCCTTGCCAAGGACGAGACGGGAGTCCGATTCTCCCTGCCCGCACTACTTCGCTCTGTTAGGGAAACAAAGCTTCGCAGTGCAGGGCACCAAGCGAAGTAGGGCCGGCATCAGACAATGACTTTGAGACTGTGCACAAAGCTGTGTATACAGGGGATAAAGGACTGTCTCTGACAGAGGCGGGCACTAAAATAGCTAGTATACAAGCCGTTATCATAAAAGCCGTGAATTTGACCGCTAAAAGTCGTAAGGAGGTGGGGAACCTGGGGGAGGCCATCGCCGCCGAGTATCTGCGGCGGCGAGGGATGACAATCCGAGACCGCAATATTGCGAGGAAGACGGGGGAGCTCGATGTTATTGCGCTCGAAGCGGGCGGGGAAGCAGGCGGGACACTCCACTTCGTGGAGGTAAAGACAGTGGTGACTGAAGAGTTCCCTCGAGACGAAGGTGGGCGGGATGATTACGACCCTTCGGTAAATCTGCACGCTGCTAAAGTGCGTAAGGTTGCCCGAACCGCCGAGTGGTATGTCCTTGAGAAGAGGTGGGAGGGGGAGTGGCAGGNGGATGGCTGCCTGGTGTGGCTACGGCGCCGCGACGGCCTCGCCCGCGTGCAGTATCTCCCGCAAATCGTGTGAAATGCTAGAGTGCGGACAGCCCCTCGACTCTGCTCGGGGTAACGGGCCGGAGTATGCCGGTAGTACACCTGCTTTGGGAGCAGGCAGACCGAGTTCGATTCTCGGCGGCCCGATAGAGAAACCCCGGCGCGGGGCCGGGGCCATAAGGAAAGAGTTATTCAAGGGACGGGAGCAAGACGGCCACACTGCTACGCGCTCTCGGGGTGCCTGTGGGGTTAAGGGTCACATGGTCGCGCCCCAGTTCTCCGTGGCCGATCTCCCGAAGAATCTCGTCCTGCGTCCGATACAACTGGTCCCAATAGACGGCCGTGTCAGCATTACCGAACGTCTTAGAAAGATATGTCCAGATAACCCAGACCCCGATGAGTAAAGGGGCAGCCCCGATAGCAAGCAGATACGGGTGCCCCCACCCAGACACCAAGACTAAAACCCCCACGAAAACTGCACATTTCCCACCCAATAAACGCAGAAAGGATGAGCGAACTTTACGCGACACTTCATCGCGACATTTCTGTATCGCTCCCTGCCAGCGATTGAGAGCGGCCTGCGGCACGCGAATGACCTGCAGCCACGGGTGCCAGCATCCGGCCCAGCACTTGGCCATCAGCCACTCCTGACCATCGATGATTTCGACAGTGGGTTCGTCTGGCATAAACATCTCCTACCTGAGTGGTCGAACGGGATTGCCCGACTTCTGCTCCGAGATTACGCCATATATGAATTATATGTCAGTAGTATGCTAGTTTTACAATTAGCGTCGCCGCAAAATGCTTTATTTACTTATGTATGTTCTATCTATTTGTCAGTAATATTGACAAAACAATCACACTAATCTAGGCTAGGGGGATGGATTTGAACTTGTTTGCTGGCTTGGGAGTGGGCGAGAAGTCAGCGGCTCTTTACCTCGCCGGATTGGCCTTGGGCACCACAACAGTCCAAGAATTGGCCCGTAAGGCGGGTGTGAAGCGTCCGACGGCCTATCTCTACTTGGACGAGCTCATGAAGCAAGGGCTCTTTGAGCTCGTGCCTCTCAACAAGAAGACCTATTACCGAGCCGCTGACCCAGCCACGATCGAAGCCCGACTCGCAAAAAATCTCGAGATAGTGCGTACCGAACTTCCGAAGATGGCA
>C687J35174_10006932_pt1 | contig 14695 bp, 23 predicted proteins | sample RifCSPhighO2_01_FD_35174 | JGI IMG/M metagenome (IMG submission 35174) | reverse complement strand
TCTCTCTCTCTCTCTGCTCTATTTGTCAAATTTCCGTTTTCATGAAACAGAGGAGGGGAACAAGGAAGTAAGGGAACAGAGAGGGTAAAGAAGCTATCTTTTTTTCTTTATTTTCTCCCAAACCCCTGGGGGCAGAACTTCTTTGAGAGGATTATCCTGGCTCATTTTGGTGAGCGCTCCCGGGCTGACTTTCCAAAATTCACCATTATCCAGGCGGACAGTAATTGTGCTCTGGTTGAGCCGGGTTATGGTTCCCTCGAGTTTTTGACCATTATGAGTGAAGGAGACCCGGTCGAAAAAATTGAAATCCTTCATGGCATAGAGGGTGTGCATTTTGTGGAGAAGTTTCAGTCTTTCAACAATTAACTGATTCAGGGCATGAAGTTGGTTCTCGTCCAGGTGCTTGATTAGTTGCCTGAGATAGTTAGGAAGCGGGTCGGCCATCTGGCCCTATTATACTGAAGTTCAAGTTATCCTTTTTAGGACAAGAGCAGAGATAAGTGATTACTTGAGGATTGCGGCACGGGATTGCGGAGAATTAAAAAATTAGAAAAGTGAAATTTTTCATTTTGTTCGGGTGATGGTGGGGCTCAACTGAAAATTTCGCGGACGTCCTGATCGGTTATTAGGGAGGAAAAGAGGTTGCCCTCTTCCAAGACGTTTTTAAAAAGGGCTTCTTTTTTCTCCTGAAGACGGAGGACTTTTTCCTCGACCGAATCTTTGAGGATGTATTTATAGACAAAAACGGGTTTTTCCTGACCGATGCGGTGGGTGCGGTCGATGGCCTGATGCTCAACAGCCGGGTTCCACCAGGGGTCAAGGAGGAGGCAATAGTCGGCGGCGGTGAGGTTGAGGCCGGAGCCGCCGGCTTTGAGGCTGATGAGGAATAACGGAATATCAGGATTGCTCTGGAATTTGCTGATGAGGTCGCCGCGGTTTTTGGTGCTGCCGTCGAGATAGAGGTAGGGAAGAGAGGCGGAGTCAAGGTGGCGTCTGACGGTGGCGAGAAAGGACGTGAATTGACTGAAAACCAGAGCCTTGTGGTGGCCGGCCAGAAGCTCGGCCAGCTGGTCCCGAAAGGCCTCGATTTTGGTGGGTGAGACAGACCCATATTTCGGGTCAACGAGCGAGGGGTCAAGGCATAACTGGCGCAACACGGTTAGGGATTTGAGAATCTCAAAGCGATGATTTTTGAAGCCATTGCTTTCGAGAAGGCCAAGGACTTTTTGGCGTTCACGGGTCAAGTGAAGATTGTAGATTTTCCGGTGCTCCGGGTTCATTTCCAAAAGAGTTGTCTGGACAGTTTTTTGAGGGAGGTCTTTTTCCACGAATTCTTTTTGCCTTCGCAGGAGGAAGGGACGGAGCCGGCTGCGAAGCTTGGCCAGGGCTTCCTGATTTTGGAATTTTTCGATTGGGAGGCGAAAGTTTTCTGAAAAAAATTGAGGTGAAGGGAAAAGGCCGGGAGCGACGATGGAAATGACGGACCAAAGCTCCATGAGATTGTTTTCCATGGGGGTGCCGGTGAGGGCAATCTTGGAGGCGGCGTTGAGCCGGCGGGCTGACGAATAGACTTTTGATTGATGGTTTTTGGCCGCCTGGGCCTCATCGAGGATGATGGTGTCAAATTCAATTTGTTTCAGCTTGTCAAAGTCTCGCAGGAGAAGAGGATAGGAGCAGACGACAACTTTTGCCCTGTCAAGATTTTGGTAGTGCTCACTTCGGTCCCCGCGGCGCAGGATTATTTTTGAGAGCCCGGGCGCGAAACGGGAGAGCTCAGCATCCCAATTTTCCACGACACTGGTGGGGGCGAGGATTAAAAAGGGGTGTGAGTGCTGAGCGCTTAGGATGAGGCAGATTGCTTGCACGGTCTTGCCCAAGCCCATGTCATCAGCCAGAATTCCGCCAAGATTAAATTTTCGCAGGGAGGAAAGATAGGAAAAGCCCTCTTTTTGATAGGGGCGCAGATGACCTTCAAAGCCGGGCGGCTCTGACAGAGTGTCGATGTGAGTGAAATGTTTGAGCCCCAGGGAGATTTCCTCCCAACGTTTGGCTTGTTCCCCGACGATGCCAAGTCTTGATAGTTCTTCCCAAAATCCCAACTGGAAGTGGCTCAACCGGAGACCTTCCCGGTGATGATCCTGAAGAGATTTGGCTTCAGCGATGAGGTCTTTTAACTTGGCAAATTTGGGGTTCGACAAAGAAAAATAGCGGCCGCTTTCCAGGAGAAGATGACTTTCTCCCCGGACCAGCGCAGCAAACAATTCAGAGAAGGGAACGTCTTCGCCACTGACGGAAACCCTGATTTTGAGATCGAACCAGTCGTGGTCGGAATCGGTCTCGGCCAGATTAAAATTTATTTCTGCCTCGGTTTCGTCGAGAGTGAAATTTGGCAATTCCGGGAGGCCGGCAATTTTGATTTCCCGGCCGGGCAGTTTTGGCAGGGTTTCGGAGACAAAACGGGCTGCGGGCAGACCCTCAAGAATGAGATCCGGGGCAAAATCGGGATAGATTTTTTGGAGACGACTCTCTGCTTCCTGACGCAACTTTTGAGCAGCAGGCTCATCAATGAGGACATTGCCGGCGGGAGTTTCTTCCTGGCCGAGGCGGAGAGCGATCTTATTCCGGCCGATTTTCTCGATCGTCAACACCGGATTGGGGGTTATGATTCGGGGAAGGGGAAATTTACCAGTGAGGCTCTTGAGATTGTAGTGTCTTGCCAGTTTGGGCAGGTGGTCTTTTTGAAACAGACGGAGACTGGACGCGGGAATGGTGATGACTGGCTCACGGTCGAATTCGGGAGCGGATCCGGAGACGGCGGAAAGAGTGAAGCAGTTGGCGGATTCAGGAAGATCCAGGGTGGAGCCAACGATGGTTAGGCAGAAACACGGCGGGGAGCCCAAAAGCAAATGGCACTTGGGATTAAGAACCACCTCTCCGGCCAGAACCTGGCGGCTTAGGGAAATGGCGCCAGCTTTCTTTTCCTCCTGAATGACCAGGGAAATGTCAACCGGAGTTGGGCTGACTACAACCGGGACTGGACTCTTTTTACCGGCAAAAAGCGAAACGCCGAAGCGCTTGTGATCTTTAAGAGCTTGCCAAACTGAGGCGGCATTGGCCGGAGTGACCGTTTGCCAGGAAGTGTTCAGTCTTTTATCCAGGGCGGCGTTCAGGGACTTCAGGAAAAATTGAGCTTCGGATTTTAGCGTGCCGGTCTTTTTGTCCCAATAGATTAAACCATTTCCATAGGCGCCATGGTCCCAGCGGGCGTGATTTAAGGAAACGGTGTTGTCAGTCGGGTCGAAAAGACGCGGGCGGAGAGAAAGAACTTTGAGGTCCCGATAGTCATGGCTCCCGAAGAGATAATAGTCTTCCAAGTCTGCTTGCTCAATTGCCAGGAGGATTTGGAGGTCAAATTGCCGCGGGCCAGTGGTATCGATTTTCTTCTCGATTCTTTCCAGTTGTTTTGCCCAGGACGGTTGGGTCGGCTTAGGGGTTAGGTGGACAAGGCTCTCCCGGGCGTTAATTAGCGGCAAGGCTTTGAGGCCTAAGGCGGCAACGTGTTTGCAGGCCGTTTCCATCGGACAGGAACATTCGGAATCGGCAATTTCATTGTCTCCAAGGAAAATAGTGGTTTGATAGAGAGAAGATCCCCGGACCAAACCGCTAATTATCTCTTTTTCGCAGCTTACTTTGGAGGCCCGCCCGCTAAGAAAATAGTCTTTCCCGCGGGAAAAGAATACCGCTCCCACGTGTTCCCGGATCATTTCTGCTGTCAATTTCACGAGCGGATTATATCAACTTTTGGACAGTGAGCTTCCGGACAAACGGGTGGTTGACAGGAGGGAAAAGCGGAGGAGGAAACCGAGTGAATTAGTGATTGAGGAATGAAGGAGATATTAAACAGAATTATTTTGAGCCCGATTTGGGTGGTGTTCGTGGCGGCGGGAATGCGGATTGTGCCGCATCCAGCGAACGTGGCGCTGATTGGGGCGATGGCGCTCTTTGGCGGGGCGTATTTTAAAGGATGGAGAGCGTTTGGGTTTCCGCTTCTGGCGATGTTTATTTCGGACATTTTCTTAGGGTTTCATGGGATGATGGGTGGGTGTATGGCAGTTTTTTATTGATTGTTCTTTTGGGGCAAAGGGCACAGAGAATAGGGCAAAGAGGAGGAATATTGTGGAAGCAGATTGTTTTTCTGTCGATGGCCTCTTCAGTTTTGTTCTTTCTGATTACGAATTTTGGGGTGTGGGTTTCGGGGACGATGTATCCAAAGACGATCCAGGGGTTGTGGGAGTGCTACGTGATGGGGCTGCCATTTTTCCGAAATACAATCGTTGGGGATTTGGGATATAACCTGGTGTTTTTTGGAAGCTATGCTTTGACGAAAAAGTGGACAAAAGAAGTGTCACTGCTTCGATTTTGATTTGGTGCCACCTGGTGTTTTAAAGGCGATGTAGGCTAAGGATATGGCAATGACCAGCAGAGCTGTGGCAATGTAGCCACTGTTTAACAATTGAGAAAAGAGTTCATTATTCATTTTTGGATAGGCCTTCAAACTTAATCGCCAGCCACGCCGTTAGCATAAAGGATGTGATGTTTCCTGTCAATCGGATGAGGGCTTGAGGAGTGTCTAGGCTGAAAAAATTTGGTGTGATTACTGTCAGGATGAACCAAGTGGCCGCCAGGTTGGTGAAGAAGCCGCTTAAGAACCTTGCGGTTGCAGGGGTTAAGAGAGAGTTCATAAACGTTATTTTAGTTGATTTTGTTTTGGATACAAGAGAAAATCATCTTCTTGAAATTCTTTAGCGGGAGAGTTAATGTTTCTTCACGATGAGAGTGAAAAGGTATGGAGTGGTCGACATTGGGACACTGAAGGTGAAACTGCAGATTGTGGAGAAGACCGCCTCTGGCGATCTTAAAACAATTGAACAGTCGAATAATTTGACTTGTCTTGGGGTGCGGATGGAGGAGAACGGAGGAAGGCCGAAGGAGGAATATCTGCAGCAAACAATTGGCGAGCTTGGGAGGTGCAAGCAAGTCATGGAGAAGGAAAAAGTTGATCGGGTTCGCGTGGTCTCAACACATGCTCTTCGGGAAATGGGTCAGGTGGGCAAGGAAGTGGTGGAGTTAATTAAGAAAAAGGTGGGCTTTCAGGTAGAGATAATCAGCCAGCAGGAGGAGGCGGAGCTTTTTTATCGGGCAGTACTTCGGGATTTTAGGACGGATGAAGATTTCACAATTTTGGATGTGGGAGGAGGAAGTGTGCAGATTTTGATTGGCAATCGGCGGAAGCTTAAGAAATCGTTTCTGCTGAAAACGGGGACGAGTATGTTATGGGATAGATTTACGCCCGGGCATGGGGCGCTTGATTTTCCAAAACGGGCAGAGATCGGGAAGATGAGGAATTATGTTCTGCAACAGTTGCAGCCGGTGCCGGAAAAGATTAGGACACCAATCGTCTATGGATCCTCCTGCATTATTGATGTCTTTGCGGGAGTGAGACTACCGGTTCAGGATTATGGCGGATCTCCAAGTCACCCCAAGAGAGCGAGTGTGGCCGTAATGGAGAAGTTTCTGGGTGGTGTTTGGAGGATTCCCTACGACACGAGGGAGGAGATGTTCAGATCACCGACGACAAAGTATATGTGGGGAATAGATAAGGCTTTTTTGAATGTGGTGGAGTTGGCAAAGAGAATTGAAGCGCCGTATGTGATTCCGTCAAACGCGAATATTAATCAAGGACTACTTCTAGCTCTTGTTGAAGCTTGATTAACTCACCCAGGACCGGTTGGGGAATTTTTTCTTCCGGGATTTGGCTCCAGACGAGCATGATGTGGCGCGCTTGATGGTCGAGTATTTGGTTAGCAGTTGCCACGGAGAGGTTCAGCCCCGCAGGGAGTGTTGTCAGCTGTGTTCTGAAGATGCGTTGTTGCTCGAAAGTTTTGACAAAGGCTCGTTGCATCGTCTCAATTGGCAGCTCTTGCTTCCCTGATTTGATCCATTCGGTGACAAAGAAGTGGAAACCTATATTCCCATCGATTGAGTCGAGGACCTTGGCAAGGATGCCGGTTGATGTAACTGATTCAACTGCTTGACTGTCTCCTTTGAGGAATCGGCCGGCGGCATTAAATTCGTCAAGGAGTTTTATGTCGTCTTCGTGCAGGAGTTGTGGCGCGGCAGCGATCTCTGCCTGTTCCAGTTGTGCGGCCAGATCCGGGTTTAAATCTTTCTCGATGACAGTGACGTCGGTGATGATGGCTTCGGGAATGTCGTGAACGCTGAGCATTCTTATCTATTTAGTCTTGTTTTTGCTTGCGGATTAAGATCCAGATGGGTGGCCATTTTTAGGAGTCTGATTGGGTGAGCCTCGGCGTTGTCCGGGGCGAGGTCGGGCGGGTATCCAGCGTAGAGGTATCTTTCGACAGTTCTGAGATTTCTGACCAATTTGGCAAGATCGGCAGGGATAGTGGTGTCAGTTGATTGCCATTCCGGCCAGCCGAAGGGGTCGTATCTAGGTTGGTATTTTCCTCTGGACATGACGTTTTCGTTTAGAGTGGCAGCTTCTTAGAGTCTTTGAGCGTGAGATTTAGATATTCTTAATAGGTTATCATAAGGTTATCATATGCGGGGATGAGGGAGAGCGGGGCACATGAGGTGATGGTGGTGGGGGACACGGTTGTTTCGAGAGAGTTTGGGTCCAGGTTGGAAGTTGCCTCCAAATGGATTATCACTTGTCTTTGGTTAGCCCTCTAATTTCCTGCGAAATTTTTCCTCGTCCGAGGCCTCAAGACCTTTTCTGGTGATGGTCTGTGCACCTCGGCCAGCTTCCTGATCTGCTGCTGCCCTTAGCTCTCGGAATTTGTTCCAAAAGTTGCTTTTGTCTTTGCCGTCGGTGAACCATAATTCTACTGTTGGTTTTTCGCCGACTCTTTGCCCGTTATTGAATACAGCAATGGTTTGATCAGAAGGTCGGATTATTACTCCGGCGCCAGTTTCAGCGATGGCTTGAGTGTAGAATGGTTCGTCTGCTTTGTCAACATAGCCACAGAGTTTTGGGTGGCCTGGTGTTGGAAGAAAGATGTCTTTCTTCCGTTCTATGTTTTTGTCAGGCATTCGAATCACCTCCGGGCCTTATTCTCTCTCTCTCTGCTTAATTTGTCAAGTTTTGACAGGACTTTGGGGACGAGTGTTTCGTCTTGACAAAGTCATGGTATCTTGGTATCATGGCACCATGAATGTCATTGCCACCAACTTGCGGTTTCCAACTGATGAATATGGCCAGATCAAACTTCTGGCTCTTGCCGAAGGGAAAAGCATTGCGGCTTTAGTCAGGGAGGCGGTCCGACGATATAAAGAACAGAAGCTGACAAGCAGATTTCAAGTGGATTTGGCGGAAAAATTTAGGAAAATGGCAGTTAAAATTGATGTTCCCGTGACAGAACTTGTCAGGCAGGGGAGAAAGTTTGAATGAGAAAACTGGTGGTTGATGCTTCAGTTTGCCTCAAGTGGGTGTTTGAGGAGGAAGATTCCGAAAAGGCAAGGGAGCTTCTGGTCAAACAGGCAGAGGGGGAGGCTCTCCTTCTGGCTCCTTCGATTTGGGAGTTTGAGGTGGTGAATGGGTTTGCCTCGGCAATCCTTCGGAGGAAAGTTACCTTTCCTTTGGCAAAGAAGCTTTTCAAGGAGATTCTGGCGGCAAAACCCCAGATTATTCAGGTGCCGGATCTTTTGGAAAAGTGTCTGGAAAATTCCCGAAGGTGGGAAATTTCTGCCTATGACAGCGCCTATGTGACTTTGGCGACGGAAAACGGCATCGTTTTGGTTTCGAGTGATGCCAGACTGGTCCGAAAGGTGAAGAGCGCCAGTGTTGTTCTTCTTAAAGAGCTCGTTTGGAAATGAGAAATATGCTTTATTGGCCAAAAAGTTTATCGATAAAGAATTTGACGGGGTTTGCGGGTCTTTCTTCCGGAGAACTGCCCCTGAGAGCGATGGTTAAATCGAGAATGACTCCTAAGGCAGGACTGGGTGGCAGTTAGTTCCAGCAAATCGTCAGTGGAGAAGCCACCTTTGTGCTCTTTAAGGAAATTGATTCCTAGAGCATAGGATGAGAAAAGTTCTTGATATCTCTTTTGACCTTCCCTCTCGTGGATTGCCTTGAGTTTTTTGCCGATCTCCGGGGGTTCGCCTTCATAGCCAGCAAGGAATGCGAAGGCATCGAGGGCAGCGTCAGTTACCACGAGCTCCTGACTGCCATCTGTGTGGATAGTGAGTCGTCCTGCTAATTGTTCTTTTTTGGCCATGGATTGAAAGATGTTATTCCAAGGCCTTATTCTCTCTCTCTCTGCTTAATTTGTCAAGTTGGGGCAGTCTGGGTTGAAATGTTCCATGAAACGCTATCGCGATTTATGGAACAATGAGCTTTGGTTGCAGGAGGGGACGGAGGTTGGTATGCTGGTGGGGTATGGACGGTTTGCAAGACGATCAGGGGAATTTGAGGGCTCAGGGGGCTCAGGGAGATCCGGGAAATCAGGGAAGTCCCGCCAACGCTTCTGCTATGGCGGGCAAGCAGGGAGGTCAGGGGAATCAGGATGATCAGGCGAGTCAGGCGAGCCAAACCGCGGTTTCTCAACCAACTTCGGGACCGGTGGCGCCAAAGTTTAAAGAACAAGCGCCAGTAGCAGCTAGGAGCGAGGGGCTAGCAGCTAGTGGTTCGGAGGCGGACAGGGTGGCGAGAGCGGAGGGAGATGAGTATTGGGAGAACTATGCCCGGGAAATTGAGCTGGAGAAGGAAATTTTGGAAATGGGAGGCATTGAGAAAGTGGAAGCGGGTGAGGTGAAAGTGCCGGAAGATGTCGCTAAACAGATGGGCATCCGGCCAATTGTCAATGAGCAATCGGCAATGAGCAAGACGGTGCCGGGGTTTTCGGTGCGGGGAGTCTCCCTGGATGATAACCAATTAACTGCTGGGCTAGCTAAACCGACGTCGACGGGGTTTAGGTGGCTGGTGGAGTGGTTCATCTATCAGCTTCTGAAGGCGCATTTTTTGATTAAGAGAGTTGGTGGGAAAATTGTTAGAAAGCAGCTAGGAGCTAGGAGCTAGAGTGAAAGTAACAAGCTACAAAGATCTAATTGTTTGGCAAAAATCGATTGAGCTTGTTGTGTTAATCTATCGGTTTACAGCCGACTTTCCTAAGGATGAGTTGTATGGTTTGACATCGCAAATGAGGAGGTGCGCAGTATCTATCCCATCAAATATAGCAGAAGGGTGGGCTAGGAAGGGTACTGGTGAGTACATTAATTCATTATCTGTATCTGATGGTTCGGCGGCGGAGTTAGATACTCAGTTGATTATTTCTCAAAGACTCATGTGCGGTGAAGGAAAGCTTCGAGAGCAATGCCAGAACTTATTGGTAGAAGTTCAAAAGATGCTTCCAAAGTTGATAGGTTCTTTACAGAACAGAGGTTACTAGCTGCTGACTGCTAGCCCCTTCGTTTGTGCTATGATTTAGAAGTATGGACCCTGGGGTTTTGTTTTTAGACCTGCCGTCGGTGATGCTGGGGCTCGCCATCATTTTTCTGTCGTTGGGGAGCATTTTGGCGGCAGCAGCAGCGGCGGGCTATCTGTTTATTCAATTTTATAAGTGGCGGAACCGCGAGGAGCATGCCCTCGAATATGTTCTTCTCCAAGTGGCGGTGCCGAGGGACAATGAGATCAAAATTGACGCGATGGAGCAGCTGTTTGCCTCGCTGTACACACTTTATCGCGGGAAGAGCAACTGGCTGGACTTTGAGTTTTTGAAGATCCAGGAGCACGTGGCGTTTGAAATTGTCGGGAAGCCGGGGGACATCAGATTCTATGTCTCAGTGGCTCAGAAGCATAAAGATTTGATTGAAAAGCAAGTGCATGGTGTCTATCCGGGAGCGGTGATTTCGGAAGTTGAGGACTATAACATCTTTACGGAGAAGGGGGAAGTGGCTTATGCGTCACTCAAGTTGAAGTTTTCGAACTATTTCCCGATTAAAACCTATCGGGATTTGGGGGTGGATCCGTTGTCTCTCATGACCTCGGCGCTGGCCAAACTTTCCGAAGGAGAAGGGGCGGCGATTCAGTTTATCGTGGCACCGGCGGATAACAAGTGGCGAAGTTTGGGGAGGAAATTTGTTTCCAAGACGAAGAAGAACGAAGCCGATCCGGAGAAGGCGAAGTTTAATGTTGACGCCAAGACGCTGGAAGCAATTGAAAACAAGATCAGCAAGCCCGGATTTAGCACGTCAATCCGGATTGTGGCCTGTGCGCCGAGTAAGGCGATGGCCAAAATGATTGTGGACAATATCAAGAGCTCGTTTGCCCAGTTTTCTTCAGACCAGAATTTCATAACGTCCGACAAGATCCGGATTGCGCACAACTTCATGACGGACTTTATCTATCGCTATCAGCCGCTTTTCCGGAAAGCCTCGGTTTTGACCTCAGAAGAGCTGGCGACAATTTTTCATTTGCCGAATAAGTCAATTGAAACGCCGAACATCTTCTGGCTGAACGCGAAGCGGGCCCCGGCGCCGCAGGAGGTGCCGGACCATGGGGATTTGTATGTTGGCAAGTCAATCTACCGCGGGGCTGAGCGGCCGGTTTATCTTCTTAATCCGGACAGGCGGCGGCATGTCTATATTATCGGGGCGACGGGGACAGGGAAGTCGGTCCTGCTTTCAGAAATGGCGCTCCAGGACATTAAGGCGGGGCGGGGAGTGTGTTTCATTGATCCGCACGATACCTTTGAAGATGTGCTGCAACTTTTGCCCCCGGAGCGGGCGGAGGATGTGATTTATTTTGATCCCTCGAACACGGCGCGGCCGATGGGTTGGAACATCATGGAAGCGCACACCGAGCAAGAGCGGCACATGACGGTGACGGGGTTTATTGGGCTTTTGTATAAGCTCTATGACCCGCACCAGACGGGGATTGTCGGGCCGAGGCTGGAGCATTCGGTCCGAAACGCGATGCTGACGGTCATGGAGGCGGAACCTAAGGGGACGCTCATTGAGGTGATGCGGGTGCTTCAAGATCCGGGCGGGCCATATTTGCAGGAACTGCTGCCGAAAGTGTCGGATCCGCTCGTGAAACGCTTCTGGACGGAGCAGATTGCGGCGACGTCGGAATTTCACAAGTCGGAGACGCTTGACTATATTGTGTCGAAGTTCGGGCGGTTCGTGACAAACAAGATGATTCGGAACATCATCGGACAGGCGCAGAGCTCATTTAACTTCCGAACGGCCATGGATGAGGGCAAAATTTTGATTATCAATTTGGCTAAGGGTTTAATTGGCGAAGAAAATAGCTCATTTTTGGGCAATTTGCTCATTCCCAAGATCTTGGGGGCGGCGATGAGCCGGCAGAACGTGCCGGCGGAACAGAGGCGAGACTTCTATCTTTATGTTGATGAGTTCCAAAATTTTGCCACGCCGGATTTTGCGACGATTCTTTCGGAGGCGCGGAAATATGCCTTGAATTTGACAGTGGCGAATCAGTTTATTGCTCAGGTTGAGGAAGATGTGAAGAATTCCATTTTCGGCAACGTCGGAACCAAGATTGCTTTCCGGGTGGGGGTGGCGGACGCGCAGTTTCTGGCTCACGAATTTGCGCCGACGTTTGGTGAGTCAGACCTTCTCAAAATCGAAGCGCAGAATGCTTATGTCAAGATGCTCGTGAACAACGAACCGACGGCGGCGTTTAGCATTAACACGACGATTGATTTTAAGTCCCGGAACGCCAAGAAAAATCTGAAGGTGGCGGCGATGATTAAGGAATTGTCGTTCTTGAAGTATGGCCGGGATGTGCGGGAAGTTGAGGCGGAAATTGCCACGAGATCACACCTCTTTTAATTAGGATTTACACGGATTGGTTACGGATTCTCACGGATTTGGTAAAATTGCTCTCGGGCCTGTAGCTCAGTGGTAGAGCAATTGTCTTATACACAATGTGTCGTAGGTTCGATCCCTACCAGGCCCACCTATAGTTTTTGAGGGGACTGTCGGATCAAGATATTTTTCGAGCCTCAAGGCGAGAGCTTGAAAAGATAAGACTCTTCATGACAGCTTCAGTCATTGTTAGAGTTCCTCTAGCTTCACTTTTTCGGCGGGGAGATCTTTGATGAACTCCAGGTATTTTTCAGTCGTGCTGATTCTTTTGTGGCCGACGAGCTTACTGATGAGAACGGGGCTGGCGCCGGCGGCGAGGTGATGGGCGATGAAGGTGTGGCGCAGATCATTGACCTTGGCGCCAGCGATGCCAGCAGTTTTGAAGTAGCGGTCAATGGCCGTTCTGATGTTTCTAATTAAGAGGGGGCGGCCGGTTTTGGTGATGAAGAGGGCGTCGGAGGGGACTTTGGGGCGAACTTCTAAATAGTGATCGAGAGCGAGCTTGGCGGACTTGTTGACCGGGACGTCGCGCTGCGGGTGACCTTCAAAGGCGGGAATGGTGAGAAAATGGTCGCCCACGGAAGTTGTTTTAAGAGCGGCGAGCTCGCCGATGCGCATGCCCGTTTGGAGGAGGAGTTCAATGACGGCAGAGATGCGGACGTCGTCGCGGGCGGCGTCCCGAAGGGCCCGATATTCCATGCGAGTCAAAATGCGGGGGGCTTTAGTGTCGAATTTAGGATGGGTGATGGCGGCAGCGACGTTGTTTTCGAGGTATTGGTTCTGGATCAGAAACCGATAGAAGGTTTTGATGGAATTGATCTTGCGCGAGATGCTTTTAGGGGTGTAGTTCTCGGTGTGGAGAAGGGCCAAGAAGTTGTTGAGGTCATCAGAGGTGACCTCGGCGACATTTGACCTGCCGGCCTTTTTTAAGTAGTCTATAAGCTGGTTGATGTCTTTTCGATAGGCGATGACAGTGGCCGAAGCTTTTTTAACGGATCGAAGAAAGTCAACAAACAAATCGAGGTATTTTTCAAGCTCCATTGAGCCCATAATATCACCTATAGAGATTGGGAGTCAAGCCGGAATGTGGGATGATGTTTGGGACAGGCGGAGTAAAATCGACTCTTTGGACGTTTTTGCTGACGCAAAATCCACCTATTATGTTTTGGAGTCAAGGTGGAAAGTAGATTATGATGGCGAGGTGGAGAGGGAGAAAAGATGAAAAGAGACAGATTGGCCAGAGTGGTGATTATTGGGCTGTGTTTGTATTTTATTGTCACGACCGTGTCGGGGACAGTGGAGTTGTGGCGGTCGGGGGAAAAGGTGACGCGGCGGGAAGAGGAGCTCGCGAAGCTAGAGAAAGAGAAGGGGGAACTGGTTCGGAAGGACAAAGAGGCTGGAACGAAAGACTATTTGGAGCGGATTGCCTATGACAAATTGGGGCTGGCGCGACCTGGGGAAGAGGTGATTATTGTTCCGGAGGATGTGCTAGCTAGCCCGAGCGGGGAAGTGGCAGTGAGGGAGGAAGAGAATTGGAAGAAATGGGCTAATTTGATTTTCAATTGAGGTGTGCCAGGGGCGAGAATTGGACTCGCGACCTTGGGGTTATGATTCCCACGCTCTACCACTAAGCTACCCTGGCGGGTTTGTGCCTGTATTGTATCAAAAATTGGTTTGGAGTGAGGAGTGATTAGGATTTGAGGAGGTCTTCGGCGAGAGAGAGACCCTGTTTTTGGTAGAAAGAGTCAAAGGAGAAAACGTATTTGATGCCGTTCTTCCTGGCCAGAGCAAGGAGATAGTGATCAAAGGGAGTGTTTTTGCGGGAAGTGTTTTTAGAAAAGGATTGACTTACCTGACTCTCCACGTTTTGGTCCATGTTCAGCCAGTTTTCTGTTCGAATGTAATTTACCAATATTTCATTTGCCAAGTCCGGGCGGTTAATTTTTGTATTCCTGGAAAGGGCTGTGGCCGCTTCGAGAACGATTGGGTAAGGGATAATTGTTCCAAAATTGTTTTGGGCCAAAAAGTTCGAAATCAGAAGGCTCTTTTGGTGGTTAGTGTCGGCGCTGTTTGCGAGTCCGATCAATGCGTCTGAGTCAAGCAGGACGAAATTAGTCCCAGGCATATTTGTCGTGGTTTTTACCGAGGTCAGCGGGAAGATTTTTAGCGTTAATTTTTGCCAGTTTCAATAGGAACTGGGTTCCGGGGTCGATTTTTTTCTCGTTCTTCTCTCTTTTATCTAGAGGAATGATTTTGATGGCCGGTTTTCCTTGTTTTTGCACGATAAACTCTTCGCCAGAGTAGAGCACTCGGTTGACAATTTCGGAGAATCGATTTTTGGCATCGGTGGCGCTAATTATTTGAGGCATGAGATAATTATATGCCAAAATGGCAGAATGTCAATATGACAGAATGAGAGTGGCGATTTCCCGGAGTGGGGAATCCAAGAAATCAGAAATTATTTCCTTCAGCCCCAAAAGCTCTCAAAGTATTTCTTGTCGAGTTATAATACCGGAGTATGGAGTCGTTCAAATCCCTACTAAAATTCTGGAAAACCGAATGGCAGATTGCCCGTGATGAGAAAGAGCAAGCCAAAAAAAGGGTAGCACTTGAGAACTATTTTCGCTCTCCGGCGGGGCAAGGGTATCTAGACTCTCAACTTGATGATTAGGGCGTTAAGGGCGCTCTAGACGGAGTCGCGTCAGCGACAGAGACCCACGGCTTTAGCCGTGGGTGAATAGGAGCGGAGGCGATACAATGGAGAGGTGAAGATTCACTTTTCCGG
>C687J35174_10006919_pt1 | contig 14717 bp, 13 predicted proteins | sample RifCSPhighO2_01_FD_35174 | JGI IMG/M metagenome (IMG submission 35174) | reverse complement strand
AGCCGTTCACCGACGGTAACAAGCGCACAAGCCGCATCATTGGGAATGCTATTCTGCAGGCTTTTGATTGTTGTCCGCTCTCATATCGAAGTATGGATGAAGTGGAATACAAGAAAGCAGTACTGCTTTTTTATGAACAGAACAACATCGCGTATTTCAAGGAGCTTTTCTTGAACCAATTCGAATTCGCCGTAGACAATTATTTCGGATAAAATTTCAGAAAAGTCCTGAAGGATAGTGGCTTGTTTTTGGCGATCAATTCACGAGCAGTATACTGGTTAATTGAAGAGTTTTGAAAGATAGAAGCGGGGATGTGGTATACTATCATCATTAAAAAATAAGCAAGGACGTGTGTGTCTGATTGCGTGCCGGTTCACTTTGTGGGCGGCAGGCGAGAATCNGTGATTCTTATCAGGCATACACGGCCTATAAAAAATATGCTTCACAACGGAAGCTTCGTGCCGTCGTTCTATTCCGTAGAGTCGGTGACATCCGGACATCCGGACAAGGTGTGCGATCAGATTTCCGACGCGATCCTGGACGCGTGCCTGGCGCAGGATCCGAAAAGTCGCGTGGCGGTGGAAACGTTCGGTTCGCACGGCAAACTGATGATCGGCGGCGAGGTGACGACGAGTGCGAAAGTCGATTACGAAGCGATCGCGCGGAAAGTGTACGGCGAGATCGGCTACACAGAGGATCTGGAAGTGATTACGCACGTCGTGGAGCAATCCCCGGACATCGCGCAGGGCGTGGATACCGGCGGTGCGGGCGATCAGGGCATCATGTATGGCTACGCGACCGACGAAACGCCGGAATTTCTGCCCAAAGGGATCGTCATGGTGCACAAACTCACCAAGGGGCTTGAAGATTTGCGACGGAGCGGCACGTTGCCGTGGCTCAAGCCGGACGGCAAAGCGCAGGTGACGATTATGGACGGCAAAGTGATCACCGTGCTTGTGAGTACGCAACACGCCAAAGAGATGACGCAGGAGGACATCAAAGCGGCGCTCATTGAGAAGCTGATCGCGCCTGTTATCGGCACCATGGAGGGCGTTGATGTTTTGGTGAATCCAACGGGCATTTTCGTGCAGGGCGGATTTGAAGCGGATGCAGGACTGACGGGACGCAAGATCATGGTGGATACGTACGGGGGTCTGGTGTCGCACGGTGGTGGCGCGTTTTCCGGAAAAGATCCATCGAAAGTGGATCGCAGCGCGGCATATATGGCGCGCTTTGTCGCCAAGAATATCGTAGCGAATAAACTCGCAAAGGAATGCCTCGTTTCCGTGGCGTACGCGATCGGTCACATCGAACCGCTCATGGTGGAAGCGATCAATGAAAAAGGGGAGAGTATGCGTGACCTCGTGAACGAACATTTTGATTTTCGGCCGCGCGCGATCATTGACCGTTTGGGATTGCGCTGTCCGATCTATCTCCAGACGGCCGCATACGGACACTTCGGCAGGGAAGGATTGCCATGGGAAGAAATAATCACATTGACGGATGAGCGCGTGTGAAGAAAATGTATGACATCGTGGGACTAGGCAGTCCGCTTCTTGATCTCATCGTGCGCGTTGACGATGATGTGCTTGCGCAATTCGACATCGCGAAAGGAACAATGCGCCTGATTGATAGCGCCACAAGCCGGAACATTCTCAAAAAATTGGAAGGTCGTGCGATAGAGCATATTTCGGGCGGGAGTGCGGCAAATACGCTTGCCGGTCTTGCTCTTTTGGGCGATCGCGGCATGTTCATGGGCGTGATCGGCGATGATCCGCACGGAAATATTTATGCCGACAAAATGATCGGTGACGGCGTGAGGGCGCGTCTGATCAAACATGCAGCGCACAACACCGGTCACGCGATCACGTTCATCACGCCGGATGGCGAACGGACATTTGCTGCGCACCTTGGTGCGGCGGCGCATTTCCGGAAAGAACACGTTGAAGAACAAGCGATCCGTGAAAGCAAAATGCTCTATATCGAGGGGTATCAGACCGAAGATCCGCTGACGCGTGAGGCCGTCGTGCACGCGATGACAATCGCAAAGAAGAACGGCACATTGATCGCAATGGATCTCTCGGATGCCGGTCTCATCGGCCGCACCAAGGATTCGATGAGAGAAATTGTCGAAAAATATGTCGATATTGTTTTTGCGAATGAGGAGGAAGCATTCGCTTTCACGGGGAAGAAAACGGAAGCGGCGTTACAGGAGCTCTCTGCACTCTGTCCGATCGCGATCGTGAAGCGCGGTGAGAACGGAAGCATAGTGAGGGCGAACGGTGCGGTATATCGCATCGACGCACATCGTGTTGATGTGGTGAATACGAACGGCGCGGGAGACATGTATGCCGCGGGGATGCTCCATGGTATTATCAATGAATATGACATCCCGACCGCCGGCGCGCTGGCGAGCAGGGTTGCGGCTTTTGTCGTGGCAAGCCCCGGCGCGCGCATGCACGAGAAACATCATGCGGACGTGAAAAAACTGATCATTGATCTCTAAAACGTATGCACGAGACGAACAATTGCAAGATTTACGACATCGGTTTGAGCGAGTTCGGACGTAAAGAAATCATGATGGCGGAAAAGGAAATGCCCGGACTGATGGCGCTGCGGGAAAAGTACGGAGCGCAGAAACCGTTTGCGGGCGCGCGCATCACCGGCAGCTTGCACATGACTGTTCAAACGGCGGTGCTGATTGAAACGCTCGCCGCCCTCGGTGCCGACGTGCGATGGGCGTCATGCAACATCTTTTCTACGCAGGATCACGCGGCAGCCGCGATCGCAAAGGAAGGTACGCCCGTTTTTGCATGGAAGGGAGAGACATTGGAGGATTATTGGTGGTGTGCGTGGCGTACATTTGATTTCGGAAATGGAAACGGCCCAATGTTGATCGTTGATGATGGCGGCGATGCGACGATGATGATGCACAAGGGCGTCGAATGTGAGAAAAATCCCGCGCTTTTGGAAAAGAATTACGCGGATGCGCCGGAGGATTTCCAACAACTCATGAAACGGCTCAAAGCGGTGTATGCTGCCGACCCGACGTTTTGGNCAACACGNATCACGCACATGCGCGGCGTGTCGGAAGAAACGACGACCGGCGTGCATCGGCTCTATCAGATGATGGAGCGCANAGAGCTGCTTTTTCCGGCGATCAACGTGAACGATTCCGTNACGAAGAGCAAGTTTGACAATCTCTATGGGTGCAGAGAAAGTTTGGCGGACGGCATCAAGCGCGGNACGGATGTGATGGTGGCGGGAAAGACGGTTGTCGTGTGCGGCTATGGCGATGTGGGGAAGGGATGCGCACAGAGCATGAGCGGATTCGGCGCGCGCGTGATCGTGACGGAGATTGATCCGATCTGCGCGCTGCAGGCGGCGATGGAGGGATATGAGGTTCGGACACTGGACGAGTCCATTGAAAAAGGCGACATTTTCGTAACGACGACGGGTAACAAGGACATCATACGTATCGATCACATGGAAAAGATGAAAGACGAGGCGATCGTGTGTAACATCGGACATTTTGACAACGAAATCCAAGTGGAGAAACTGGAGCGCTATGTCGGGATCACGGAGATCAATATCAAGCCGCAGGTGGACAAGTTTGTTTTTCCCGACGGTCACGCGATCATCCTGCTTTCCCGCGGACGATTGGTGAATCTCGGCAACGCCACAGGGCATCCGAGTTTCGTGATGAGCACGTCGTTCACCAATCAAGTGCTCGCGCAATTGGAACTGTGGAATGGAAAAAGGGATGTCGGCGTCTATACGCTCCCGAAAAAACTTGATGAGGAAGTCGCACGACTTCATCTTGCAAAGCTCGGCGTGTCACTCACGACGCTCACCGCGGAGCAGTCCGCCTACACCGGCATTCCCGTGGAGGGACCATACAAACCGGATCACTATCGGTACTAGGAAAACGGCGGAAAAAAGCCGCGTTTGCGGCTTTTTGCGACATGCGGTACAATGACGGAAGAATTGAGAAACCATCGCAACGCGCAACACTATGGAAGAAAACAAACCACACTTGTCCGTCGTTGTGCCGCTCTACAACGAAGAAGGAAATGTCGAAGAACTGCATCGGCGCATCGTCGCGGCGCTTGCGTCCATCGGAAAATTCTACGAAGTCATCTTTATTGACGATGGCTCGATGGACAAAACGAGCGACATCGCGCGCTCTCTTTCGCCGCTCACATTGATCACGTTCCGTCGCAATTTCGGTCAGACGGCGGCGTTCGATGCGGGATTCAAGCAGGCGAAAGGGGAGGTCATCATCACGTTGGACGGCGATCTGCAAAATGACCCAAAAGACATCCCTCTTCTTCTTGCCAAGATCAATGAGGGCTATGACGTCGTATCCGGCTGGCGCCATGAGAGGAAAGATCCCTTGAGCAAGAAAATTTTTTCGCGCGGCGCGGATCTGCTTCGCAAGATTTTACTGGATGACAACATCCATGATTCCGGCTGCAGCTTGAAGGCCTATCGCCGCGAATGTTTCGATCACCTTGATCTGTTCGGCGAGATGCACCGTTTCATTCCGGCGCTTTTGGAATTGGAAGGATATCGCGTGGCGGAAGTGAAAGTGTCGCACCATCCGCGCGTGCACGGCACAACGAAGTACAACTGGAAACGTGCGATCAAGGGACTGACGGACATGATCGCGATCTGGTTCTGGCGCAAATATGCGTCGCGTCCCGTGCATTTTTTCGGAGGCACGGGTCTTTTGCTCTCTTTTGTTGGCAGTGCGATTCTCGTGTGGATGGCGATTGAGAAGGTTTTCTTCGGCGCATCGCTCTCCGAGCGCATCTGGCCGCTCATGGGCAGCTTTTTCGTTCTCGTCGGCATCCAGTTTTTCATCTTTGGCCTTCTTGCCGACGTGATGATGAAGAATTACTACAAAAATCACAAGAGGATGAATTATTCCATCAAAACAATAAGAAACCAATAACAAAAATCCAATCATCAAGGAATCCACAATGACCAATGAGCAATTGCCAAAAAAGAAATTTGATCTCGAAGACCGGACGCTTGAATTTGCAAAAAGAGTCGTTAGAATGTGTAAGGAGTTACCGACAAATACGGTAAATAACAAGTTGATTGATCAACTTATTCGCTCCGCGGGATCTGTCGGGGCGAATTATCGGGAAGCAAATGATGCTCTCGGTACAAAGGATTTTTTGATGCGATTGAAAATTTCAAGAAAAGAAGCAAAGGACGCATTTTTGGCTGGAGTTGATTATTGAAGCGAATCCGACTTTGAAAAACAGGATTGAAGGCCTGTTTCAAGAATCTCTCGAACTAAAAAAGATTCTTTCGTCGATAATTACTAAACTTCAGAAGAAATGATTTGTTAATTGGCTGTTTGGTGATTTCTTGGTTATTGGACTTTGATAATTGGTGATTATAAAAGTATGAAATTAGCATTCATCGGTACCGGCTATGTCGGATTGGTGACGGGGACGTGTATGGCGGAACTCGGGCATACTGTGGTGTGTGCGGATGTGGACAAGAAGAAGATCGCGAAACTGAAAAAAGGCGTGATGCCGATCTATGAGCTCGGACTTGAGGAATTGGTGGAGAAGAATGTGAAAGAGGGGCGCTTGTCTTTCACCACGTCGATCGGTCAGGCGATGAAGGAATCCGAAGTCGTGTTCAGCGCGGTCGGGACGCCGGAAGACAAGAAAACCGGCAAGGCGGATCTGCGCTACGTCTATGCGGTAGCGGAGATGTTTGGCAAGAATCTCAATGGCCCCGCAGAACATAGTAAGACGGTTCACGGGGTAAACTACAAGATCCTTGTGAACAAATCGACTGTACCGGTTGGTACGGCGGATAAGTGCCGCGACATCATCATGCACGCGAGTAAGGGCGGGGGAGAGTTCGATGTAGTGTCCAATCCGGAATTTTTGCGCGAGGGCGCGGCGATCAAGGATTTCCTGAACCCGGATCGCGTGGTTGTTGGTCTAGCGTCGGATCGTGCCAAAGAAGTATGGAAAAGATCTATCGTCCGATCGCGCGTGCCGGGCGTCCTGTGATAGTGACGGACATACGCAGCGCCGAGCTCATCAAATATGCATCCAATGCGTTTCTTGCGACGAAGATCACGTTCATCAACGAGATCGCGAATTTCTGCGAAAAAGTGGGGGCGAATGTGAAGGACGTGGCGCGCGGCATGGGCGCGGACAGACGGATCGGTTCGCGATTTCTCTATGCCGGCATCGGCTATGGCGGGTCGTGTTTTCCCAAGGACGTGCAGGCGCTGATACAGACCGGCAAGGAATACGATCATGATTTCCGGATCATCCGGGCGGCGGACGCGGTGAATGACGCGCAGAAATTGCGTCCGATCGAATTTTTGAAGAAGCACTTCAGAACCCTGAAGGGCAAGACGATCGCGGTGTGGGGACTGTCGTTCAAGCCGCGCACCGACGATGTGCGCGAAGCGCCGGCTTTATATGTGATTGAGGATCTGCTCAAAATGGGTGCGAAGGTACAGGCATTCGACCCTGTAGCGACAGAAAGTTTCAAGATAATGTTTCCGGACAAGCGCGTGAGGTACTGCGCTCATGCCTATGAGGCGACGGAGAAAGCAGATGCGCTTCTTGTGATGACCGAGTGGGACGAATTCCGCACCGTCGAGTATCCTGAACTCGCCTCACGGATGAAGCAGCGTGTCATCGTGGATGGTCGTAACATCTTCGACCGCACGGAAGCGGAAAAAGAAGGATTCACATATTTCGGCATCGGGGTGTAGCGATACACCTCTTTTTTTGGTATAATGAAAGGGGTAAATATTAAAAATAAATACTTATGTTTTGGTCAAGCCCAAGCGCGGATATTCAGATCATCATTTTTCTTCTCATCGTTTCTTTGGTGATCGCAGTTGCGAGTTATATTTTCTCTAAGAAAATTCTTGTGAGCATCCTTGTAATGTCGTTGTTGAGTAACGTGATTCTGTATGGAAACTTAACTTANAGAATAGCAATTTCTCACGATATATTATGGTTTTTTAGATTTGTCAGAGACATTTTCCCTTATATTAACCTTGTATTATTTATCTTTCTCGTTGTAATTTTTGTCAAACACAAATATGAAAAATGAGTTTTGGAGAGACGCCGCAGCATGCGGCTTTTTGATCGGTACTCTCTTATTTTTCTGCTCTTTCAACATTCATTCCGCGGATGCCGCGACGCCCGAGGATTATGGCATCGTCGGCGATGCCGAACTGATCGAAGATGATACGACGTGGACAAAAGATGTTCCGCACGTTTTGCAAAAATGGCTGTTTGTTGTGAACGGCGCTACGCTGACGATCGAGGCGGGGACCGTTGTCGAACTTGGCAATGCCGACGAGGATAATCCGAGCGGGTATATGCAGGTGGCGGACGGAACACTGAAGGTTCTTGGGACGGAATCCGAACCGGTGCGTTTCATTGGAAGCGGCGATCAGAACTTCTCCATCGATTTTTTCAACGCCGATCCCTCCCATAAGGGGTCTTTTTTGCGCTACGCCATCATCGGAGAGGGTGGGGATGCGCAGGATGACGGCGGAGGGATTATTTCATCAATCAGAAAGTTTTTTGCCACGACCGTTTTTGCGCAGGGCAGCGGATCCGGTATGGTCGGATATTTTTCAGGGAAAGTGCGGATCGAAAACACCGTTTTTATGAACAAATATCACACGAGCGTGTATGTTGATAATGCGGCATCGGATGCGGATGCACCATACGACTATTTGCGCATAGTGAACTCAAACTTCATCAGCACCGCGGACACGGTTGCCATCGAATCATACTATGATTGTCCGTATGGCGAGATTTGTTCCAACAGAGTTTTGTTGAAGAATAATTGGTATGGCGCGCCGACAGGACCGAATGGGCAACCGGAGCAGAACCCCGCCGGCGAAGAAGNGAGCGGCACTATCGTAAACGGAGGCGTTGTACTGGACGGCTATCGGAAAAATGATCTGATCGCAGATCCGTTGGTTGTCATCCCCGGCATTACGGGTTCGGCGCAGGTATTGGGACAGTGGCAACTGGATCCGATCACGCACATCTATGACGATCTGATCGACGCTCTCAAGAGAAATGGATATGAAGAGGATGTCAATCTGTTCCCGTTCCCCTATGAGTGGAGAAACACCAACAAGACGTCCGCGCTCTATTTGCAAGCCAAGATCGAGGATATCTTGCAAGAGACGAGGATGTCAAAAGTCGACATAGCGGCGCATTCGATGGGAGGGCTTGTCGCACGGGCATACATTGAAGAAATCGAAGGAACGCAATATGACAATACGATTGATCAACTGATCACGCTCGGCACCCCGCAGAGGGGATCGCCGGAAGCATATCTGAAGTGGGAGGCGGGGGAAGGATTTTTTACATGGAAAGATAAGATTGCACGTCATCATTTTGAACAAGAAGCCGAAGAAGCGGGGTATGACGACAATTTGAAAGGATATATTCAGGACAGGGTCGTTTCAGTGAGGGAGCTTCTGCCGGATCATGACTATCTGTTTGATGTTCCGACTGATCAAATGCGCACGTATCCTGGCAATTATCCTTTGAATAGTTTTCTGGAAGATTTGAATGATTTGAATAATATCCAAAAGCTGGATGCGATCCGCTTCACCGGCATTATTGGAAAATCAAATGTAGAAAATACGCTCTCAAAGATTCGTGTTGTAGACAGCACGGTCGCTGACCAATGGGAGCACGGGATGCCGGAAAATTTCTATGATATCAATACCGATCAGGGATTGGAATATGATAATGGTGATGAAACCGTACCGTTAGAAAGCGCAAAAGGCATCGCGGCGGACAGCGTCATAGAGATGGAAACGACGCATAATGAATTGCCAACGATGGCGCAGTGTGAAATAATCCGTCTGCTGACAGGGTCGCAAGATTGCAGCTACGAAGAGAATTGGCACATACCGAACCTTTTGCTTTTTAATGTCTTTTCTCCCATTGACATCCAGATCGTCTCGCCGTCGGGAAAAAGAGTGGGCAAGAATTTCGAGACGGGAGGAATGTATGACGAGATCCCCGGCGCGTACTATACCGGATATGATACACAGAATGAATTCATCACCGTTCCGAATCCGGAAGACGGGGAATATCAAATTCTGACCGAAGGAACGGGCGAGGGCGACTATCGTATTGAAGCGGTCAAGATTACGGAAGGAGCGACGCCGAGCGATGATGCCAAGGAGTCAGTCGTTTCATTTGAGGGTACGGCGACACAGGGTGTGATGGAAGAAAAGAAAATCGAACTGCTTCCGGACGACACCGTGATATCGGGAGATACTCAAGATATCACTGCGCCGACCGTGGACATCACTTCTCCGGAAAACACGACATATTTCAACAACGAACAAATTCCGGTCGTCTATGTCGTGTCGGACGATGTTTCATCGGAAGACAAGATAGTCAAAGAGGTGAAATTGGATGACGCGCTATTCGATCAGGCAAGTATTGATCTGTCTCTCCATGCACTCGGCAGTCACACATTTGCGGTGCGCACGGCCGATGAGGCGGGAAACGAGGCGACGCAGTCCGTCACCTTTGAAAATACGGTCACCTTCGCATCGCTCAATGCGAATGTCGATCACTATTTTTCTCTCGGTCTGATCAAAAAAAGAGGGGATGCAAAACATATCCATGCGTTCCTCCGACATCTTGAAACCGTACAAGGATTGTTGGATGTGCTGCGACAAACGGGATTTTTTCCTTTCAAGGCGAAAGATCGTATGATACGACATTTGCAAAAAGAACGTGATCACAAGAAAAAGGAACTGATCAAATATCTGTCAAAAAAAGTAGAAAAAGGCAAAATTGATCCGCAAGCGAACAACAGGATTGTGGAAGCGGTGGAAATGCTGGTACAATAGGGGATATCGATCGAATTGATTCCCTATGAAAATCCTGTTTCTCAATTATGAATATCCGCCGCTCGGTGGCGGTGCGGCGAACGCGACGCGGCACCTTTTGCGCGAATATGCCGCAATGGAAGACGTGCGCGTGGATCTGATCACATCTGCCGTTGATGGCGGCTATGGCATCGAAAAAATCGGAGAACGGATCACGATTCACAAGATGCCGATCGGCGACAAGCGCGGCAATCTCAACTTCCAATCGTATGCGGATCTTCTGCTCTACTCGTTTCGGGCGTGGCGTTATGCCATCTCACTTCTGAAAAAGGAGCGCTATGATCTGATCCATGCGTTCTTCACCGTTCCCTGCGGGTTTTTGGCGTTTGTGCTTGGCAAACGGTTCAAGGTGCCATATATCGTCTCTTTGCGCGGCGCGGATGTGCCGGGGTACAGTCAGCGGTTTTTGTGGCTCTATGGCATCCTCACGCCGCTCATCGTGCGCATTTGGAAAAAGGCGCGCTTTGTGGTCGCTAACAGCAGGGGATTGCAAACACTCGCGAATCGGAGCGACCCCACGCAGCCGATAGAGCTCATCTTCAACGGCGTCGACACGGCGCACTTCGTGCCCGGCACGCGCACGGCGGAAGATCGGGAAAAAACCTTTCACATACTCTGCGCGTCGCGGCTTTCCCGTCGCAAGGGATTCCGCTATGCCATAGGCGCGTTTGCGCTTTTGCATGAAAAATATCCGCACATCCGCATGACGATNGCCGGTGGGGAAGGAAATGCATTGCATGAACTGCGTAAACAGGTTGCGCATGCTGGTCTTATGAAGAANATAATCTTTACGGGTCCATATACGNATGATACGGCACCGAAAATCTATCAGAACGCCGACATTTTCGTATTNCCGTCTCTCAACGAGGGGATGAGNAATAATCTTCTGGAGGCGATGGCGTCCGGATTGCCGATTCTCATGACGCCGACCGGCGGCGCAGAAGAACTCGTGCGGGATGGCGAAAACGGATTTTTGGTGCGGATGAAGGATGCGGATGATCTTGCACAAAAACTGAAAGAAATCATCGCGGATCCCTCTCTCGCGCAGCGGATGGGTGAAGAAAGCCGGCGGATCGCGCAATCATTGGACTGGCGCAGCGCCGCGCAGCGCTACCATGACCTCTATGAGAAAACAATCGTATCATAATTCTTTTATATAAATTCCTGTATTCTCAAGAATACAAGAATACAATAGTATATACTAAGGTAGGAAGTGCGTGTGATTATACAATCTTTGTATTATAAAATGCGTAATACTTATAAGGACGCCATATGAAAAAACGACGCAAACAAAAAACGCCAAAACAATTAGAGCGTCACTTCCGTGGCATTTCCAATCATTATCGTATTGCGATTCTGCTCTATATTCACAATCACACAGCCACTACATTAGATGATCTCGTGCGATCATTAAAAGGAAATACGAAAACAATTTCAGAACATACACATCGATTGGTTCATGCCGGACTTCTCAATAAACATTATCAAGGGCAAAAAGTGATTCACACCCTATCCCCCTATGGGAAAAAATTCGTTCATTTCATTAACATATTCTCATATTCTTGAGAATACAAGAATAACTCTATGCAGAATACAAGTATGAAAAAATTTTCACGCGTCCTTCGCAGTAAGAAAATACGATTCGGCATCAAAGCGGCGATCAGTGTAATCTTGCTGATCTGGCTTATTTTTTTCGTGGAATGGCGCGAAGTGGCGCGCACGATCGTCGCCATCAATCCGTGGTACGTCGCATCATATCTTGCGGTGTATGTGTGTGGTCTGTTGATCTCCGCCTACAAGTGGCGTCTTCTTGCCGCGTTCAAGGGATTTTCCTATACGCTGACATCTTTTTTCAGGTGGTATCTCATTGGGACGTTCGTGAATAATTTCATGCCCTCGTTCATCGGCGGGGATGCCTATCGCGCCTATGCGTTGGGCAGAGAAAGTAAGAATTATATCGCCGCATCCGCCACGATTGTCGCGGATCGCGTGACGGGTTTTGCCGGCGTGATGGCGCTCACTGTTCTTTTTGGCGCTCTTGCCATCGGCAGTGCAACGACGAATACGGCACAGATCGCATTGTATATCGCCGGCGTCCTGACGCTCCTGTGTATTATGGCGATCCTTCTCCTACGTCGTGCGCCATTTGCCGATTTTCTCACGGGTATCTTGCCCGCATGGCTTGCACACTATCTGCGTGACATCTGGCATTATCGCACCCAGCATATTTTTTGGCCCGCGATCGCCTTTTCCATTCTCTTCTCTCTCATCGGCCTTGCGGCCGCGAACTACCTTCTTTTCTTGGCGGTCGGCATCGCACCGCCGCTCCTTCCGTATCTCGGTATCATTTTTTTCATCAGCATCGTCTCCTCGCTCCCCGTCAGTATTGGAAACATCGGCGTGAAAGAGTGGGCGTACATCCTCTTTTTTGTCGACGTCGGGATTTCGTCGTCCGTTGCTATCAGCGTCGTTTTCATCGGCCGTATCCTTCAGATGATCGTGAGTATTTTCGCCGTTCCGCTTTATCTGCACATGCGGGAAGATTTCGCGCGCGACCGTAGAGAGATGACTAACGCTCTTCCACCCCGACAATCGTAACGAAGTTCTGCGCTCGGTCGTTCATCATGAACGTCCATGATGGATTTTCTTGCATCTTCTCATAGTAGTACCGTTCCGCATGGCGCGGTTTTTTGTTCGCCTTCGGGTCCCACAGGAACGGGTGACGCAATATGCCGCGGCGCGAAAAGACGAAATAATCCGGCACCGTCTCATCCAGATTGATCTTGTAGTCGCGGACACACTTTCCAATGAAAAACTGACAGACGCCGCTGCGATCGGACCAAATGACGAGATCACGCGCATGCGGGAGCGCGTTGAGATAACGCGCTGCCTCGTACGATCCGTAGCCCCACGAGTCGCCGATAAAATATTTTTTCGGAAGAAGTGATGATTCATAGGTGAGATAAAATGGCTTCGCATGCCAGAGCGCAATGACACCACTCGCGATGAGTATGCCGCACGCGATGATCCAAAAGACCCGTTCCTGTAGGAAGGGGAAAAAACGGCGGAAGAAAGGAAGAGATGCGCCGATTGTCAGTGCCGCGAGGAACGCGAGAAGCGGATAGAGAAGAATGCCGTAGCGCGGATTGACGAAAACATCGGATGCCAGACCGCCGACGAAGAAGAGAACTGGCGCGCATGTGATGATAAGTGCCGGCGCGCCGAAAGAGATTGGCCATCGCCCAAGGAGCATCATGATCCAGCCGATGCACAACAGGAGAAGGAAGAGGGGAGGGAGGGAAAAGATCATATTTTGCGACTGAATGCCGGTTGCAAGGACGGTCCGCAGGAAAGGATTTTCAGATGTGATTTGCGCAAACACGAGGTCTCCCTCCCAGTACGCCTCTTCCTTGATGTTGTCCAAAGAGAAAAAGGGTGTTCCCGTCCATGCATTTAGCAATGCCAGTGCAACGAGAAAGAGCATGATAGCGGCGAACATGCGAAGAAAAAATATGCGGAATTTTTTCAAAACCCCGATGATTTTCGCCGTTCCTTTGGCATGAAAAAGAAACAGGTCTGTGAGTAGAATAATACAGGCGACACCCAATGGAATGAGGAGTGGTTCAAGAACGGGGGAAAACAGCGTGCCATAGAGGAAGTGACGCGGCTTATGAAAAACCGCTGGCATGAGGAGAGCGAAAATCGCCCATGCGGAGAGCGTGATCGCGAGAATTTTCGCGTACTGTTTGCGGAGAACATCCTTATAGTCGATCGTTTCGTCCGTGAAAAGAAGGCGAGCGAAGAGCAAAAAGAGAAAGAGGAGCAGGAGAATGTTCGCCGTATATTTTGAGAGGAGCGCAAAGCCGAGAAAAATGCCGGTCAGCGCAATAAATTTCTTTTCGTTTGTGGAAAGGAGCGCCAGATAGGAAAAAAGCGCGGCGGCGCCAATGCTCCAAAGCAGCGCATCCGGATTGATCACTTGGGAGATGCCGACGAGAACGGGAGAAAGAGCGATGAGGATCAGTGTACACGCGGCGACCCATGCGTTTTGCACACTCCTCTTGATCACCCAAAAAAGGTAAAACAGAAGAAGGACGTTGACGAGGAGTAATGGGAAACGCAGAGCAAAGTTGATCCGTTCCGCGTTTTCCGTGCGATAGACGGTAAAAAAATTTCCAGATTCCTTTTCGGNGTTCCTATCGCGAAAGGATTCNATTTCCGGCGCGAAAGGAAGACCGATGCCGGATACGAGCGCGATGGAAANACCGGGCTTGTCATTGATGCGCGTTTTTTTCCATTGGGATTTCCGTAATCCTTCGGNGATGCCGCGATAGTATTGCGTGATGCGCTCATTTTTCCAAAAGTGCTCGTCCGTCGTCTCGAATTTCGCGATGTGAAAAAGGCCGAATGCGAAAAAGAGGAGAATCGCGCACGCGGAAATGAGAAGCGGCAGTCGCGATGTCATAAGGTTTACATTACTGCGTAACGGTTACGGTGCGTGCGTCAATGACCTTGATGTAGTTCGCATCATGTCCGCCCGGCGCGATCATAAATTCCGGNGTNTCGATGCGGTACAGCTCATCAAAAGGAAGGACATAGGTCGCATTGTGCCGTTCTTTCAGTCCGACGAGCGTCGTTGTGCGCGCTTCGCGACCCTTGGAAACGACATAGTAGTCGAAGGTATAGCCGTTGGTGATTATGCCTTTGAAATCAAGACCGCTTTTGCATCGTCCGACGAAGAACGCGCAGACGCCGTTTTTGTCTGACCAGATCGTCA
>C687J35174_10006917_pt1 | contig 14718 bp, 14 predicted proteins | sample RifCSPhighO2_01_FD_35174 | JGI IMG/M metagenome (IMG submission 35174) | reverse complement strand
TGACTCCGGCAGGGACGTTGACAGGCTGAATGTCGATGGCAACTACTGGCTTGGCNNCNACNTAGGTTNTGCTTTTGGGGTGTTGAAGAGCGCCGAAGGCGACGCAAAAAAATAAAAACATTTATTAAATTATTTTTTCTAAATTTTTTTGTCTTAGTGAAAAGCTAAGGCCACACACCAATTTATTTGGTAAAATTCAACCACAACAATTAGTAAACTTATGTTGAAACTTGAAGTGGTGGTGGTAATTGGTAAATTGGTTACATAACTGGTTGTCAACCTTAACTCCAACAGGAACGATGACAGGCTGAATGTCAATGGCAACAACTGGAATGGCAACAACAAAGGTTATGCTTTTGGAATGGCTTTAGCTCCTAAGACAATTGAAATGAAAACTTATAAAAAATTGTATCAAAATTTATGCTCTTATGAAAATTTACTGTCAGCATACCTAAAAGCAAGAAAAGGAAAGACAAAAAGACAGTATGTTATTGAATTTGAAAGGGGTTTATTAAATAATATAAAACAGTTAAGAACAGAATTATTATTGCATTTTTATCAACCAGAATATCTTAAGACATTTATTTTAAGAGATCCTAAAACAAGAAAAATTTCTAAAAGTGTATTTGGGGACAGAGTGATTCATCATGCATTGATAAACCTACTTGAACCAATATTTGACAAAACATTCATCTACAATTCCTGTGCAAACAGAAAGGGAAAAGGAAATCTGTTCGCATTAAAAAGATTTGATGAATTCAAGAGAAAAGTCTCAGGAAATGGTTTAATAATAAGAAATAAATTTAATGATAATAATTTTGTAAAAGGATACTGCCTTAAAGCAGATATAAAACATTATTTCCCTGAAGTAAATCATAACATTTTAATTAATATAATAAAAAGAAAGATAAAAGATGAAAAAATAATATGGTTAATAAATAAAATAATAAAAAACATTCCAGCTGGGGGGGCGAAGCAGAGAAAGGAATGCCTCTCGGCAATCTGACATCCCAGTTCTTTGCAAATGTTTATCTTAATGAATTGGATTATTTTGTAAAACATCAATTAAAGGCAAAATATCATATAAGGTATGTTGATGACTTTGTTATATTGCATCAATCCAAAGAGCAGTTAGAGGAATGGAAGGATAAAATGGATCATTTCTTGAATAATAACTTAAAGCTTGAGCTTCATCCAGAAAAATCAAAGATAATTCCGTTGTCAAGAGGAATAGACTTTGTCGGCTTCAGGAATTTTTATTATTTCAGATTGTTAAGAAAAAGAAACATAAACAATATGAAGTCAAAGATACAGCAATACAAGGAGAATAAAATCCCCAAAGTCAAGATGTTTGAAATCTATCAAGGATGGAAGGCATATGCAAAATGGGCAAATGCCTTAAAGGTAAGAGAAGAGATTATCAAAAAGATATCAGAGAAAAACAAATAATTTTTTAAACCATCTTTCTTTAATGAGGCTATGAGAAAAAAGCTAAAAATATTGGCAGCAGGGGATATTCATGGAGATTCCAGATTAGCAATTGCTCTGGCAAAAAGGGCAGAAAAAGAAAATGTTGATTTGGTAATCCTAGCTGGAGACTTGACAGAAGCAGATCAAACTTCAAAAGGAATAATTTACCCGTTCACCAAGAGAAACAAGAAAGTTTTGTTAATCCCTGGAAATCATGATTCCTTCGCAACAGCGGATTTTCTGGCAGAATTGTATGGTGTTAAAAATATTCATGGATATTCTGTAAGATATGAGGATGTCGGAATATTCGGATGCAGTGCAGTGAATATAGGAATGCATCAGTTAAGTGAATCAGAAATTTATGATTTATTGAAGAAAGGATTTGATAAAATAAAATACCTAAAGAAAAAAATAATGGTTACTCACACACCCCCAACAAGTACAAAAATGGAAAAATTATCGCATATGTTTATAGGCACAGACAAGGTCAATGTGGCTTCCAAAGGTGTTGAAAAAGCAGTGAGGAGATTCAAGCCGGATTTGTTGATTTGTTCTCATCTTCATGAAGCAGAAGGTATAGAAGAGAGATTAGATAAAACCATAGTTCTTAATGTTGGAAGAAAGGGAAAAATAATTGAAATATGAATCAGGAACAAGTTTGGGATGTTCTAGCTGAATCTTGGAGTAATTTTAGAAATAAGATACAGGAAAAAGAAATTTATGATTTAAACTGGAAAGAAGGAAAATTATTGGATGTTGGTTGTGGAAACTGCAGGAATCTAATTCCTTTTAAAAATTTGGAATTATATGGAATAGATTTTTCTAAAAATATGTTAAAAGAAGCAAAGAAATTATCTGATAAAAATAATCTAAAAATTAATTTAAAAAAATCAGACATGAGAAAAATTCCATTCAAAAATGATTATTTTGATTATTGTTTGTGTATAAATTCAATTCATCATTTAAATAAAAAAGATGCAGATAAGACATTGAAAGAAATTTATAGAATTTTAAAAAAAGATGGGCAAGGTTTCATTTCTGTGTGGAATAAATATACAAAATTCAGATTCAAGAAAAAAGCACCTTTGTTTTTGTTGTTCAAACCAAAAGAAACTTATATTGCTTGGAAACAAAAAGATAAAATTTATCGTAGATATTATTATTTGTATGATTATTTTGAATTTAAAAAATTATTAAGGCAAAATAAATTCAAAATAATAAAATCTGGAAATTTTTTTGATAAAAACATAAAATTTCTCATACAAAAGTAATTTAAAGGTTATAGAAATACTATTCTATCATGACTGAACTTATAATTACAGAAAAGCCAAGCCAGAGTGAAAAGATTGCACAGGCGCTTTCTGACAAGAAACCGACGAAAAAAGTAATCAATAAGGTTCCTTATTATGAAATAACCCATAACAAGAAAAAAATAATTATTGGCTGTGCAGTTGGTCATCTATACAATCTGGCGGAAAAGAAGAAATCATTTATGTATCCCTCATTCGATCTTGAATGGAAGCCTTCAAATGAGATCTCAAAGAATTCAGAATTTTCAAAAAAATATCTGACAGTTCTGAAAAAGATTGTAAAAGATGCAACAGAATTTACAGTTGCATGCGATTATGATACTGAGGGCTCCCTCATAGGCTATAATATAATAAGGTTTGTTGCAAATAAGAAAGATGCAAACCGAATGAAGTTCTCAACATTGACAAAAAATGAACTGATAGAATCATACGATAAAAAATCAAAACATCTGGATTTTCACATGATAAATTCTGGAGAAACAAGGCATTATCTTGATTACTTTTATGGAATAAATATATCAAGAGCTTTGATGTCTGCAGTAAAGGCAGCAGGATCCTACAAAACACTTTCCTCAGGAAGGGTTCAAGGGCCAGCATTAAAAGTTCTTGCAGCAAGGGAATTGGAAATAAGAAAATTCAAACCAAAGAAATATTGGCAATTGCAGGCAATAAACTCTTTGGAGCTATGGCATGAAAAAGACAAGTTCTTTGAAAAAGACAAGGCAGATAAAATATACAATAATATAAAAAATGAAAAGTCAGCAAAGGTAAAATCATCAACAACAAAAGAATTTTATCAGGAGCCACCAAACCCGTTTGATTTGACTTCGCTACAATTAGAGTCTTACAGGTTATTCAAAATAACCCCAAAACAAACGCTTGATATTGCACAGGAGCTTTATACAAAAGCTTATACTTCTTATCCAAGAACATCATCCAACCAAATCCCNGAATCAATCAATTACAAAGANCTAATAAAAAATCTTTCAAAACAAACTAAATATGAAAAGGCGTGCAAATTCCTGCTTTCAAAAAAAGTTCTTGCGCCAAACAACGGAAAAAAGAAAGATCCTGCACATCCAGCAATATACCCAACAGGGGAAATTCCAAAAAAACTTTCAGAGCGTTCACAGAAAATATATGANTTGATTGTCAAGAGGACNCTTGCATCATTCTCGGAAAAAGCNAAGAGACAGACAGTTCACATCAAAGCAGAGATAAAAGGGGAAATTTTTGCTGCAAAAGGAACAACAACAATCGAAAAGGGATGGCATTCTTTTTATGAGCCTTATGTAAAGCAGGAAGAGCATGAAATGCCAAATATGAAAGAGGGGGGTAAAATAAAACTAAAAAAAATAAATAAGTTAGAAAAAGAGACAACACCCCCAACAAGATATTCTGAGGCTTCAATAATAAAAGAACTTGAAAATAAAAATTTGGGTACAAAAGCAACACGTGCGGCAATTATAGAGGCACTTTACCAGAGGGATTATATCACTGGAAAATCAATTGAAGTGACAGATCTTGGGCTAGAGACAATAAAGGTCCTAGATAAATATATTCCAGAAATAATTGATGAAAAATTGACAAGGCATTTTGAGGAAGAACTGGAGGAGATTATTGAAGACAAATCAGAGCCAGAGAAGATACTTGAAGAATCAAAGCAGCATTTGACAAAAATACTGACAAGATTTAAGAAATCTGAAAAAGAAATAGGAAAAGAGCTGATAGAATCCTTGAGGGAAACCCAGAACAAGGCATCAATTGTTGGTGAATGTCCAGTCTGCAAAAAAGGAGAATTAAAAATTCTTTACTCAAGAAGATTTAAGTCTTATTTCATCGCATGCAATCAGTATCCCCAATGTAAAACTACATTTTCCCTGACTCAGGGATTGCCAAAACCAATGGATAAAAAATGTGAGCATTGCGGTTTTCCATTAGTTCAGATAATAAGAAAAGGAACAAGACCATTCAATTATTGCTTTAACAAGCAATGCCCAAAAAGGATTGAATGGATGAAAGAGAACAAGAAAAAGGTTGAGGAATTCAGGAAAAAACTTAATAAACCTTAAGATTCTCTAAAAAACACTATGTCTCTAAATTTTTTCGAGGTAAAAAATAAATGATAGTGATGAAATTTGGCGGAACATCTCTCGCAAATGCTGAGAGAATAAAAAATGTTGCAAATATAATTAATACAAGATTGAATAAAAAACCAATTGTTGTAGTCAGCGCAGTTGGGGGGATAACAGACAAATTAATTGATTTGGCAAAAGAGGCTTCAAAAGGAACAAACCCGAATGAAAGAGTAGAGCAGATAGTGGATATTCATAAGAAAATAATAAAATCATTGAACCTTAATGACGAATTTTTAATAGAAGATTTTGTTAAATTATATGATATACTAAATGGAATTTATTTGTTGAGGGAGCTTTCTCCAAGGTCATTGGATATTGTATCTTCTTTTGGGGAAATATTCTCATCAAAAATTTTGTCGGAATATTTAATTTCCCTAGGAATAAAATCAAAGCAGTATAATGGATGGGATATTGGAATTGTAACAGATAATAATTTTACCAATGCAGAAATACTTGAAAAAACATATGATAATATAAAAGACAAATTAACAAACGTAAAAGATCTGCCTGTTGTGACTGGTTTCATAGCAAATGATGAGGAAGGCAATATAACCACATTGGGCAGGGGAGGAAGCGATTATACAGCATCAATAATTGGTTCGGCATTGGATGTTGAGGAAATAGAGATATGGACAGATGTTAATGGGATAAAGACAGCAGACCCAAGAATTGTGGAGAATGCAAGGCAGTGGGACAAAATAACCTTTAATGAAGCAGCAGAGATGGCTTTCTTTGGAGCTAAAGTACTTCATCCAAAGACAATAAGACCGGCAATAACCAAATCAATACCTGTGAGGATTCTTAACACTTATGAAATAGAAAACAGGGGAACATCGATTGTTAATGAGGATAATGAAGATGTTCTTTTCAGGTCAATTTCATTGAAGAAAGACGTGACTGTTATTAGGATATGTTCAACAAAAATGTTGATGGCTTATGGTTTTCTTGCAAGAATATTTGAAATCTTCAGGAAATACAAAATTTCAATAGATATAGTTTCAACAAGTGAAGTAACGGTTTCATTAACTCTTGACAAAGTTAACAACGGATTAAAAAATCTGCAATCAGCAATTTTAGAATTGGAAAAAATAGCAAAAGTGGAAGTATTAAAGGAAAGATCAATAATATGCATAGTCGGTAAGGGGATAAGAGACAAGTCAGGAATTCTCAAGAGAATATTTGATGTTTGCAGGAATTATAATATAGAATTAGTGTCACAGGGAGTATCTCCTTTGAATATTTCTTTTGTTGTAAAGCAGGAAGATGCTGAAAATATAATCAAGGAGTTGCATAAGGAATTATTTGAAAAATGAACAATAGAACTTTGCTGCAAATCGCTAAAGAACATATGACCCCTGCTTATGTATATGATTTAGAAAAAGTAAGAGAACAAATAACTAAACTAAAAAATGCATTCACCTATTCAAGAACAAGGTTTTTGTATGCAATAAAAGCAAATTTTAATCCCTATCTTGTTAAAGAAATAGTTAAAAATGGTTTTGGTATAGACGCTGTTTCTCCAGAAGAGGTTGAATGTGGAATCTTATGTGGTGCAGAATGTTCTTCAATAATGTTCACAGGAAATAACATGAGTAATGAGGATATGAAAGAGGTTCATAGATATGGGGCATTATTAAACATTGATTCTTTATCAAGATTAGAAAAATTTGGCACTTTTTATCCAGGTTCGGATGTTTGTATAAGATTTAACCCCGACATTGGGGCAGGCAATCATAAGCATAATATAACCGGAGGAGAGGAATCAAAATTTGGAATTTCTCATTCACAGTTACAAGATGTTTTAGACATAATAAATAAATATAATTTAAGGTTAGTTGGAATTCATCACCATATAGGTTCTGGTTGGTTAGATGTAGAATCCCCATTAAATGCATTAGAAATCATTTTAGAAGTAGCTTCCATTATCCCGAAACTGGATTTTATAGACCTAGGGGGGGGTTTTGGTATTCCTTATAAACCAGATAAAGAAGAATTGGATGTTAATGCATTAGGGAATCAAATTAGTGAAAAATTTTTAGGATTTTGTAAGAATAAAGATAAAGAATTAGAGTTAAGGTTGGAGCCTGGAAGATATATTGTTGCACAGGCAGGGCATCTTCTGGTTAAGGTGACCACAATAAAAGAAAATCCTCAAGGTAGAATATTTGTTGGTGTTGATTCAGGAATGAATCACATGATAAGGGTTCCTCTTTATGATGCTTATCACAGGATAATTAATTTGTCAAACCAAAATGGAGAACAAATAGCTTATGATATTTGTGGAAATGTTTGTGAGAGCAGCGATTTCTTTGCTAAAAGTAGAATAATTTCTGAAATAAGGGAAGGGGATATACTCTCAATTGAAGATACAGGAGCTTATGGTTTTGCAATGTCAAGTGATTATCAACTTAGATCAAGGCCTGCAGAGGTTATTGTTGATGGAAATGAAATTTTTTTGAGCAGGAAGAGAGAAACTCTAAAACATTTATTGTCTAAATATGAAAGACCAACCCAGAGTCATCAATCTTGAAACTAATCTTTTTATCTTTTGTAATCAACATTCTAGGATCTTTTTCAAGTTTTATTATGTTATTTACATGTCTTACCAGTATATTATCTCCAACATTTCTTAACCTATTTTTGTTTACATCAAAATAAACCTGATTTACAATTAAAACTTTGTTACATACCTCATTTAAAATTCTTAACTGCTTGTTTAGCCTTGCATTTGCTGCATATAGATTATCTTTTATTTCTCTTCTATAAAAATGCCCTATTGTATCTACAACTATGAAATCAAATTTTCTCAAGCTTTTTATTAGTTCATGCTGCTCAATGAAGCTTTTTGGCTTGAATAAAAATATTTTTTTGATTAATTCATTGTAATTTTCATTCATTTGCTTTATTCTTTCAATAGAAAAACTATTTTCGGAATCAATGTAGGCAATCTTCTTGTTTTCTTTTGCTTCCTTAAGGCATTCCTGAATTGCCAGTGTTGTTTTACCTGTGGCAGATTCCCCATACACAAGATTAATTCCTTTGGTTATTGAATACATGTCAATTATAATTTAAATAAATTAATAATTGTTTCTAACCAAAAAATTTATATACCTTTTATAGGTATAAAAAAGGTATAATGAAAATCACAATTGAAAACGTGGAAGCAATAATTGAGACCGAAGTAAAATCATATTCAACTTCAACCAGGGTATCAGTCCCAAAAAAATGGGCAAATAGAAAGGTTAAAATAATTTTAATTAAGAGATAATGGAAATGAAAGAAATTAAACTGAAAGTAATGGAAGCTTTGCAGGAAGAAGCATATAAGGGAATAGTCAGAATAGACTCCCAAACTATGAAGGATATTGGAGTTCATCCCGGAGATGTTGTAGAAATACAGGGAAGCAGATCAACCGTGGGGATAGTTGATAGGGCATATCCAACAGACGTTGGCCAGAATATCATAAGGATGGATGGAATTCTAAGAAGAAATGCAAAGACAGGCATTGGAGAGCAGGTTAATGTAAAAAAGGCAGATATAAAAGAAGCGAAATCCATTACAATAGCACCTGCACAAACAGGAGTTATGGTAAGGGCTGATCCCTATTTATTCAAAAAAACATTGCTTGGAAGATCTGTTGTAACAGGAGACATTGTAGTTCCTGGAGGATCAACAAGAAGAAGAACAATGTCAGATTCTCCTGTTTTTGATGATATATTTTCATTATCTGATATGTTTGATAACTTGCCAGGATCTTTTGGTTTTGGTGGTTTGAGGTTTATGGTTGTGTCAACAATGCCAAAATCGCCAGTTATAATAACAGAAAATACTCAGGTAACTTTAAGTCCGAAAGCAGTTGAAATTTCAGAGGAAAAAATACTGGAAGTTACATATGAGGATATAGGCGGTTTAAGTGAGGAAGTTAAAAAAATAAGAGAAATGGTTGAATTGCCATTGAAACATCCTGAAATTTTCAATAAGCTTGGTATTGAACCTCCGAAAGGAGTTCTATTGCATGGCCCCCCAGGAACTGGAAAAACATTATTGGCAAAAGCAGTTGCAAATGAAGTTGAAGCAAATTTCATTTTAGTTAATGGTCCGGAGATTGTAAATAAATTTTATGGGGAGTCGGAAAAAAAAGTTAGAGAGATATTTGATAATGCAGAAAAGCAGGCGCCATCAATCATATTCTTTGATGAATTGGATGCTATAGCTCCAAAAAGGGAAGAAACATACGGCGAACTTGAAAGAAGAATGGTTAGCCAGATTCTGACACAGATGGATGGCCTTAAGACAAGGGGGAAAGTTGTAGTTATCGGAGCAACAAACAGGCCCAATTCATTGGATCCGGCTTTAAGGCGTCCAGGAAGATTTGATAGGGAAATATCCATTTCAGTTCCAAACAAAGAAGGAAGATTAAATATTCTAAAAATTCATTCGAGAAATATGCCACTGACAAAAGATGTTGATTTGAATAAGATAGCAGAAATAACCCATGGTTTTGTTGGTGCAGATTTGGCAGCATTATGTAAGGAATCAGCAATGAATGTTTTGAGAAGAGTATTGCCTGATTTGAAATTTGGCGAGACAGAGGAAATTCCAAAGGAAATTTTAGAAAAATTAATAGTCACAGATAGTGATTTCAGGGAAGCACTGAAAATTGTAAGGCCAAGCGCATTGAGGGAAGTTTTGATAGAAACTCCAAATGTCAAATGGAAAGATATTGGGGGTGCTAAAGAAGTACAGCAGGAATTAAAGGAAGCTGTTGAATGGCCATTGAAGTATGCTGAATCATTCAAGAAACTTGGAGTTAGACCTCCAAAAGGAATTTTGATTTATGGCCCTCCAGGAACTGGGAAAACATTATTGGCAAAAGCAGTTGCAGGCGAGTCAGAGGCTAATTTTATCCTGGTAAGGGGCCCGGAATTATTAAATAAATTTGTTGGTGAGTCAGAGAAGGGTATTCGTAAGGTATTTGAAAGGGCAAGACAGGCTTCACCATCAATTATATTTTTTGATGAGCTTGATTCACTGGCACCAAAAAGAGGAATGTCTCATGATTCACAGGTAACAGAAAGGGTTGTTAATACTTTATTGAGCGAGATGGATGGTTTGGAGGAATTAAATGATGTTGTTGTTATAGGGGCTACTAATAGGCCAGATATTCTTGATCCAGCTTTGCTAAGACCAGGAAGATTTGACAGATTATCTTTTGTTGGTGCTCCTTCAAAAGAAGAAAGATTGGAAATATTAAAAATTCATACTAAACCTATGCCTTTAGCAAAAGATGTTGATTTGAACAAGATTGCAGAAAAAACAGAGGGGTATACTGGCGCCGATATTGAAGCAGTATGCAGGGAAGCGGGAATCTTAACTTTAAGGAATAATGTTAAAGCAAGAGAAGCTAAAGAAGAAATTTCTGAAGAGATTAAGGAAGGAAAACAAAAAGTTAAGAAAGTTAAGGAAAAACCAAAAAAAGAAATTATAGAGGAGTTAGAAATCAAGAATAAATTCTTTGAAGAGGCATTGAAGAAGGTAAAATCTTCAGTTACAAAAGAAATAATAGACAAATACAAGGCAATTGAAGAGAATTATTTGAGGCAGGCAAAAGCAGCAATAACAAAAGAAATTCCAAGTTATATGGGATAATTTATTAAATATAATTAATTTATTCTTTTTATGAAATATGTTGTAATTTCAAATCCTAAAAGATTAGAAGAGATAAAAAGCAAAATATCAAAGAAAGGAGGGGGTAATTTTCATGTTATTTCTGATTTTGACAGGACATTGACAAAATCATTTATTAACGGAAATAAATTCACTTCAATAATTTCTCTTTTAAGAGAAGGAAATGCCATAAGTTCTTATTATGAAAAGAAATCACATGAATTATTCAATAAATATCATCCGATTGAAGTTGATTTGAAATTTCCTTTGAAAGAAAAAAAGAAAGAGATGCATGAATGGTGGACAACCCATTTTGAATTGTTAATAAAATCAGGGTTAAACAAAAAAGATTTAGAAAGGGTTGTTGAAAGTAATAAAATACAATTTAGAGAAGGCTGTCTGGAATTTTTTGATTTCTTGCATAGTAAGAGTATTCCATTGATTATATTTTCTTCAAGCGGATTGGGGGATGCAATTCCAATGATACTGAAAAAGAATAGAAGGTTATACGAGAATATTCATATAATTACAAATTTTTTTGAATGGAATAAAAAAGGAAATGCGATTAAGGTAAAAGAGCCAATAATTCATGTAATGAACAAAGATGAAACTTCAGTTAAAAATTACCCTTTCTTTGATGAAATAAAGAACAGAAAAAATGTTTTGTTGCTGGGGGATTCTTTAGGAGATATTGGAATGATAAATGGTTTTGATTATGCTAATTTAATTAAAATTGGATTTCTTAATGAAAAAATAGATGAACACCTTGAAATTTACAAGAAAAATTTTGATGTTATTATAACAGATGATAATTCAATGAATTATGTTAATAAATTATTAAAGGAAATAATTAATTAGAGATTTCCTAACTTCCTTTTTATCTCTTTTACTTTAATCCTAATCTCATCAGAAAAGGAATCTTTGTTTTCAGTGCCTTCAAAGAATTTTAATAACTTGTCCTCCTTTTTTCTCAAATCATAGTAATGGTCAAAATAGCTCTGGCCGGATTTCAGTTGTTTTTCTATATCCCTTATTTCATTTAATATCATCACAGCTTCAGATTGTTTTCCTGTTGGCAAAATTTTTGATTTTGGTGGATTAAGTCTTTCTAGCCTATCATTGTCAAGTATATCCTCAACTTTTAAAATAACAGGATGTTTCTTTTCGGATAATGATCTTAAATTTTGTGATTGCAGTCTTCTAAGGACTTCCAATGTTGATTCCCTTTTTCTAACCTCTTCCATACCTATTATTTATCTATCTATGATATAAATCTTACGTTATTATCTATTAGTTATTCAGAATTATTAAATTGGATAGCTTTTTCTTAATTCTTTGCTCAAATTTCCCATGACAAACTTCTTTCTTTGTGCTGTGAAGTAATCAAGCAAATCCCTTTGTGTTATTATCCCTATCAATTCACCTTTCTCATTTGTAACAGGGAACCTTCTGAATTTCTTTTTCTGCATGTATTCATTTGCATAGTAAATATTTGTATTTGGGGGAATAGAAATTACGGGAGAAGTCATTATCTTGCTTACATTGTTCTTTTTTGCATCTAAATTGACAGAAACAACCTTTCTTGTGAAATCCCTTTCAGTTACAATTCCAATTGGTTTTTTATTCAAAACAACCACCACAGAGCTGATGGTTTTTTTCCTCATTTTTTTAGCGGCATCCATAATGGAAGTCTCTGGAGAACAAGTAACAACTTTTCTTGTCATTATTTTGTCTACGGTCTCAACCATGATATTTTTAAGAAAAACATAATATATAAAATTATCTTTTAGCTTGAATTACTTTTCTAACTTCTTTTAATATTTGTTCAATAGGGCTACAATCTCTTTCTTGAATTTGTTTTAAATTTTCTTGTAATTCTGTATGATTTTTCATTAATGCTCTTGTTTGATCATTATACCAATTAATACCTTGTAATAATCCTTTTTCAAATAGTTCAGGAGTCCAATCTAATTCTTGGCAAAGATTTGCTAAACCATTTTCTTCTGTATAAACTCCCCCTTTAGAGATATATTCCAAATTAGAAGTATTATCTAGATAAGGCAAAAAAGGATGGAAATGTGTTCTATTATAAACTTCAACACCTCTTGTCTTATTTCTTTTCTGACCCATAACCTCTTCTGTAACCAACGCTATAACTTGGTAATGTTTTCCCTCCAGCATCATTCTTTGTTCATCTTTCAATAATAATCCAAAAGGATAATAATTAGTTTCTTCAGCATCAATAAATCTTGCTACGTTATCTTGTGGTCCAATTTCTGTTACAGATAGTATAACTCTATCTACCCCTTCTTTTTCAATTCTGTCCAAACCTTTAACAATTGTTTTATAAAGATCAGACTTATCATTCTCAACTAATTTAGGTGTTTCAGATTTTCCTTTAAGAATCCCAGAGCTCATAAAAACTCAAAAATATCTTAGTTTATAAATTTTCCTATTTTAACCACTCACAAATAATAAACTATCTTTTGGTTAATATTTTTACCTTGTCATCAATCAGCAAAGTATGTTCTGCCTGGCTTACAATCCCCTTGCTTTTTTCAGGCAATTGTTTGTATTGGCTTATCATCCCTTCTTTTTCCAAACTTCTCAAAGCAAAATTGACCTTGAATTCAGGAAATTTCTTCAACAACCATCTTTTTGTGAATGGCAATGTTCTGTATTCATCAGCAATGAAATCAAGAATTTCCTTGCTTATTTGCGTTCTTACGCTTTTTATTCTTTCTAGTTTGAAAATTCCAGAATCCTTTCCTTCCTCAATCATCCCTATCCCTGTTGTTGCAAAAGGTTCTATTGCAATCACAATCCCTTTTTCAAGTTTAAAATTATCTCCATTGTCATAATTTGGAATGCTTAGTCCGGAATGTTGCTCATATAAATCAATTGAATGTCCTGTTAAATTTTTTACAGGATTAAATCCATAGGAACTGATTGTCTTGTCAATTACTTTTCCAATGTCCTTTAATTTTGTTCCTATCTGAATAATTTTAATTGCCTCATTTAATGCTTCTCTGCTTGCTTCTATTAATTCTTTATTATTTCCCACCGTAACTGCATTGTCTCCTATGGCTCCATTAATATGAACACCAACATCCAATTTGACAATATCACTCTCTTTGATGCTGAAATCCTCTTTGACAGGTGCATAATGGGCGGCAATCTCATTTATAGAAATCTGTGCAGGAAAAGCAGGCTTTCCTCCAAGCTGAAAAATTTTAGATTCTACATTTTCAATTATTTCCAGAACTGATTTGTCTTTTTTTATCAGTCCCTTTCCATATTCAAGAACTTCAGATGCTATTTCTCCTGCTTTTATCCAGTCTTTCATATTCATACACTCGTTTTTTTGATTAAAAAGTTAACTATATTTTCAAAATATTTTATAAACTTTAGAATAGTAAATTTTATAAACATTCATTTCTTCACTTCAGATGAAAATGACTTTAGTTTTGTCAACATCAGAGAATGATTATATTTGCATCCCCAATACAGAGGATTATATCACTAAAAGTCTTATAGCTAAAGGATATAATTACCATGATCAAACAAAACTTGTTCATGGAAATGGGGCGTTGATTCTTACTCTGAACGATTCCTTAATTTTAGATTCCACTCTTATAAGTGGAATAAGTGAAAAATACTTGGTATACGATGGTAATGGAAATAATATTGAATCTGAAGAGTTAAGTTTAATACTTGATAATAGGCATGCACCAATAGGAAATTGTAGGGGAGAAAATCTTGATGCACTGTTTAATAAAGGAAAAATTTCATTTTATAAACTTGAAAATGGAGAATTTATTTCAGTATCTGAAAGTTTGCACGAAAATACGTTAATGGTTGATAAGAGGATTAATTTAACAGATTTTGTGATGAACAAAAATTTTCATACTTCACAAGGATTGCCAACACAAGATATTAGGGAAGGAGACTTTTATTATTCATATCCAAGAAAGGGAAAAGTTGCTAGGCTCGTTGCCGACTCTAGCGGGGCTTTCCTGAATTACCTTATGGGTCCATCCAACTTGAATGTTGGTCTCGGGGTGCGCGCGAAAATTTCCACAGGAAATTTAAGGCAATTTCTTGAAGAATTAAGAGATAGATACAAAGTTCAA
>C687J35174_10006910_pt1 | contig 14729 bp, 17 predicted proteins | sample RifCSPhighO2_01_FD_35174 | JGI IMG/M metagenome (IMG submission 35174) | reverse complement strand
AGAGTAAGTTAAGCAAGAAACCTCATTCCTTTAGGTCTGAGCTGAATTGCGAAATCTATTTCTTCTTTTAAAAAAATAAAAAAGCGTAGCGTCAACGCTACGCTACTGGAAAGTTGATTAAATCGTTTTTCTCAGTAGAGCATTTCTACTGAGCTCATCAACAAATAGCTTTATATATAAGTTCTGCCTCTATTAATTCTTCAGATTAAATAATAGAGGTGTGAAAATTGACTGTTCCTTCAAAAATTGTCCAGGGTATGGGTATTAAGATTGAAGAGCAGTTTGTGGCAGAGCAGAAGCAAGATCTTAACAGGTTTAACAAAATAGTTCCTCTCCTTCTCCAAAAAGGCATTGACAAGCTTAATCTCTCCATGTTCAGCCCAGAGCTCAGAAAAGACCTACTTCTTGCTTTAGGTGATGAATACAGGAGAAAAGGGGATTTATATGATGCAGCAAGGGCCTATTTATTGGCAGATCACAAAGATATGTTAAACTTGATTGGAGAAGATTATGAAACCTTGATGCAATATGATAATTGTGTTGAAGTATACAAGCTGGCTGGGAATCGCTCAAAGCTTATGAAAATAGGGAAGAAATGCGTCCAAGAAGGCAATTTAAAGCAGGCTGCCAAGGCATTTATAGCTGCTGATGATACAGAGCACCTTATTTTAGTTAGCGAGAAGTGCATGGACTGCTACAGATTTGATCAGGCCTTTGAAATCATTTCGTATTTGCAGGATAAAGCAAGGTTTTTAACACTCGGCATGAGGTGCCTGGAGCAGCACGAATATGATTATGCTATCAAGTCTTTCCACCAGGCTGAAGAGAAAGACATGCTTAATCAGACTGCAGATCAGCTGATGAAGGAGGAAAAGATAGAAAAAGCTCTAGAAGCTTACAAACTAGCTGATAACCAAGCCATGGTTGCTTTTATAAAACAAAATTTCTCTAAATATTAATTTCTAAAAGCTTTTTAACCGCTTCACTGATAAGACACCTTCGGTTTCTTATGAAAACTTCCCTCTGAAGGAGCCTTCCCCTCACACTTTCTTTTTAGAAAAAAGAAATCGTGTCCTAAGAAAAAATATTCCAAAAGATTTATATCTTTTAATTGCACAATTGATATGGAGAGTATTTATGAAAAATAAGAAAACAGAAGAAGCTGTAACCTGGATTGGCTGGGGATTGCTAATCATCATGATAATATTAATGATCCTCAAGATAATCGGTGCAATCTAAGATGAATTTGAAATCAAGATTAGAAATAACTTTCATATTCTTCACCTCATTAATAATAATCTATAATTTTATAATAACGGCTGAAACCTTATGTTTTGACAGATTTAGCATGACTTTGTCTTTGTTTGCTTTGACATACACTATTTTTTTGAAAATTATTTAAAGAAAAGTGTGAGAAGGAAAGGTAAATGGAAAACGCAGTTGTCCATACGTCTTTAGCAGTTTCTAAAAGTTTTTATACTTTAAGTTATTTATTTTTTACATGCCAGCAGACATTATTATCTTACTTTATATTATAGGAATATTTGTCGCAATCTCATTTTGGGAGGCTTATATTGAAGGCGCTGGAGGATGGGCTGCGAACCAAGTTGGCTGGAGAATTAATTTCAAAGTAGGTTTCTTGAAAAGGCCTCTGGATGCATATCACTTTTGGAGCTGGCTAATCATGATCCCTGCCTTTTTGATGCTACCATTTGTTATGTTTGGGTTTAATGCGCATTTGTTTTGGCTCATTGTTATTGGGTTTCTTCTAGGAAGCATTATCGAGGATTTTTTATGGTTTGTTGTGAATCCAAAATTTCCCTTTAAAGATTTCAACCCCAAAAAAGTTTGGTGGCATTACTGGGTTGGCTTTGGAAAATTTAAGATTCCCGAGGTTTATGTTGTTTATCCTGTTCTTGCTTTTCTAATATGGATTTATTTATTATAGCCGCTGCCTGCTCTGCCCCATTAATTTCCAAATTTATTTTTTCAAGATTTTTTTCTAATTCAGGGATCGCAGTTATGAATTTTTCAATTATTGAAATCAATTCTTTCTTTGTAAAGTCCTTTTTATCCTCTACAATGGAAATCTTTTGTTTTTTAGTATAATAGGCATTTAATTCCTGCTCGATAAAGTTTGGTATTGGGAACAGCAATGATGGTTTCTTTAGCGCAATGCATTCCGATATAGTGCAGTGGCCTGCCTGCGTAATCACCCCCTTAGATGCTTTTAAATATTCCAAAAAGTTCTCTTTAAATGGAAGGAAGGTTACATTGCTATAAGATTCTCCCGACAGATTATATGTAAAAACTATAAACTCCTCTTCAATCTCGGGAAGCGCTTCCTGGATTTTGTAAAGAAGCTCGGTAGAGAAATGAGAGCCTCCAAACATTATCAGTATTGGCGGTTTTTTTAAATTTAATTTTTGCAGAAGCTCTTTTTCAGAAAGCTTTGGCAGTTTTCTTATTATTGGGTTTATAAAATTATATCCTTTTGAATGCGTTGAATGTTTTTCAAATGATGGGATTATTATCGGCGCCGATATTTTTCTGGCTCTGTTATATATTAATGAAACATATTTGCTTTGCGCCCAGTAGCTCTTTTTATTTTCTTTTACATATTCTTTGTATTGCAATGGGTCAAAATTAAAAACTAGAAAATGAGGTTTTTTCCTTTCCATATAAAGCGGAAGCGGCTCGAAATCACAGATAATAATGTCTGGATTAAAAGCCTTGAATAGCCTCTTTAGTTTTAAATAATTCCTTGCATAGACTATCGGAAGTTTTAGGTTCATCATTATTGTCTTCATCGTCGAGAATCTTGAATTTCTTTCAGGGAATTTTGGGCCTTCTATCTCTAATGTAGTATATGTATGTCTGAAGTATTCCAATGCATTGCCGTAAGAGGCTACAATTATCTCGGCTCCATTTTTCTCTAGTTCCTTAAGGATCGCTGCCTCTCTTATTGAATGGCCGTAGCCGATTCCAGTTATAACAGAAACAACCCTCATCAATTTCACCTATCTAACCTTCTCAAATTTTTCTGCATATTTGCAGTTATTTTTTATTCCATAAAAGCACGCTCTGAATATTACTGGAAGGATTTGCTGATAGTACATCATCAGCCACTGACTTCTATGCTGTTTCATAAGCTTGATCTTTTTCCAGAAATATTTTGAAATATCCATATATATAATCGGGGCATTTTTTAATGAAGGGGTAGTCCAGATGTGGAAAGTATAAACAGGATATTTTTGCTTTAAAGAGTCTGCCACTTTTAATATAACTTCATTCACAGCCCTATGATCAGGGTGCGTTTCAGAGGAAGATAGGGTAAATATTTTTTCCGGATTGTATCTCTCTATTATCCTTTTAATTCTTACTTTAACTGCAGGTTTTTTAATTTGTTCTTGTAATTGAAGATCTTTTAGATCAAAATAAATTACTTCTTTGATGCCAATTTTATCTGCTATTTTCTGCATTTCTTTCTTTCTTATCCCTACAATTACTTCTTCTTTAAAATGCGGATGCGACATTGAGCCTTGCGTAAAGATAACCTCTATTACTTGGTTTCCTTCATCTAAGCATTTTAATAAAGTACCGCCCATGCCTACAATCTCATCATCTCCGTGAGCTGCAAATATCAATATGTTTCTTGCCATTTTATTGCCTAAAGAATTCTATTATTTAAGTTTTTATCTATTTGGAATAAATGCGCCGACTGGGATTCGAACCCAGATCCTCGCCTCCCTTCTAATCAATGGAAGGGCGGAATTTTAGCCCATTCTTGTGTCTGGCCATTGAACTATCGGCGCCTAATTTAAAAGAATAAATTTTAGTTTTTAAGATTATTGTTTCTTGTTATCCAATTTCTTAAATGCATAATCTATCTGCTCTCTGCTCCAACCTTTTTCTAGCAAAGAATCAGAAATCTTCTCTTCTTCATAACCTTTATCCAAAGCAGATTTTATATAGATTCGCACTTTTGCAAGCTCAACTCCTGACTTGAAAGGAGATTTCTTGAATCCTGCAGACAATAAATCAGCTACTTTGTTCAATCTTAATTTTTTATAGATTTCAAATTTATAAACAACAAACCCTAATCCTATAATCACAACCATTGATATTATATAAGGTATCCACGGAAATCCTGATGTTCCTTTTTCTTCAGCACAATCCTCCGGGCATGAAATAATGTCCTCTGCCGGGTTGCAAATCCCGTCGCCGCAGTTAAACGGAATCAAACTGGGAGATAAATCTATGGGCATTAAGACCAGTACTGTATCTTTTACACCATTTAGATTATTGGAATTGAGCTTGTAATAGAAGGTGAATGAATCTCTCAAAACAGGTATTGTGAACTTTGCGCTTTGATAATCCTGCAGCCTTGTTATTTCTGGGAATGAATTTGTGAATTCTATTTTGTCTTGCGATGGTGCAAGGGAAACCGGGATTAATTCTATTACTACTGCATCTCTTATCTCTTGCGGCGTTGTTAATGTTTTCTTGACTAAAATAAAATTTTCTTGTTTCTTCGGATACGCCAACGATACAAGCTCTGCCGTGACTTCTTTTTGGATTCTAGAGTTTACTTCCTGCAAAGTTGCCTTGTAGCTCTCTGTTTCGAAACCATACAGCTTGTTTGTTTCCTCTACAGACAGATAAGGGGTTATTGTTACTTTATTCAGTGATGTTATCGAAGTCGGGACTGAATTTAAGATCTCATTAACTTGCTGCTCTGTCAATGCTGTTGACGCTGACAAAGTCGAAATATAATCATCTATTTTTTTATCTAAGGAAAGCCCTCTAAAAATATCGTTAGTTGCAGGCAGTGACAATTTGTCTTTTATAGACTGTAGTTTTGAAATTGCATCCTGTATTAATTCACCTCTTGCTGTTTCTGAATAAATTTCCAGCTGCAGGATTTTTTCATCCGAAATATTATTCTCATCTGTAACTGCTAATTTTACTAAATAATTTCCGGGCAGCAAATATGAATGAGTGGCTATCTTAGTAATTGCCGATGTATTGTCCCCAAAATCCCAGAAGTATTTCAAAGTTGAATCTGATTTTGAGCCTGAAGCGTCGAAGGTTATTGGTGTTGCTATTGGGAGTATTAGCTGTGATAAATTAAAATTTGCAGTAGGCGCCGGAACTATCTTTAAATCTGCCGTGGCTGTTTTCGAACTATACTGCGCAGTTAAAGTATAGTTCCCTGCATCTGAGATTTTTAGATTGAATTTAGATAAGGGGATTTTTATTTCTGAAGTTGTTTCATAATTTCCCCTGGCCCCTTCTTCCTTGACGCCTAAAAGAAACCTGTTTCGATTATATGCCTGGCCGTCTGGCAGGGTTTCTGTATAAGATAAATCATGGAGTTTTACATTGTTGTTATTTTTCGCAGTTATGTTAATTGGGATTATGCAGTAGTCATCGTCATAAACGCAAGTCTGCAAGAAGCTTGCAACTATGTCTTTGAAATAATTTCCGGGATTTATATTCGATTCAAAATACTCTAAGGATTCCTGCAGGGTTGTAATGAAGTTCGATGATTTTGCCTGGATTGCATAGTCTGTATTTTGGATTTTATTGCAGGAAGAGGATGTGCATCTATAGCCTTGCGCATTTATTGAAGTATCATTAACAGCCAAAACAATGCCTGGAGATGGTGATGTTAGACATATCTTATAATCCCCTGGCTCTATTGGGTTCTGCAGGGAGATTGTGCATTCCACTCCTGAAAAAGTATTTTGCAAAGCTCCGCATGACTCCACTGTTGTTTCCTTTCCCTGGATATAAACTCCCAAGCTTGGTGGGCTTGTAATTGATTTCCTTAAAATTGAATTAACCCTGAATGAATTTGATTTGTTCAAAAAGATCTGCTGGCATGTTCCTGTTGAATCTAGATTGAGCTCTGTTGCACCCGCTTCATTCATACTCGGGCCGGAGTAAGAGTTTAAATTCCAGTCAATGTTTGCAGGAGCCTTCCCCTTAAATTCCCATTCCATAACACCATCATCGCCGACATCTATCTTCGGGGTATCGGGATAGTTGCTGTCGGCATTTGAGATATTGAATTTTGCGTCTATGCTTATCACCGACCCCCTCTTAAGTCTTATTCCAGTCAGGAAATTTACAGACTCTATCTTGACATCAGTTGCGCCAGTATAAGAATAAAACGTTGAAGATATTTCATCGCAGTTATTTGCACAAGTTATAAGCTCAGCAATTGTTTTTTCTGCAGAATCTCCGTCAGCAGCTAAATTTATTTTGGAATTTTTTTCATATATTCCTTTTGGAAGAATTAGATTCCCGCTGATATCCTTGTTTTTTCCAGCAGTTGTTTCATTGAAGTCAAAAGACAATGGCGCGATTGGAGATGCAAGTACTATGAATATCATTAAGAAGATTAATTTCCTTATCATGAACGCCTCTTTTTATATTGTAGAAAATAAGGTTTTGGCTATATAAATATTGCTTTTTATTTTCCATGTTAACTCCCATCACCAAAAAGGAGCTAAGAAATTCCTTATTTAAAGTGTCCCAAATGATAGTTTACCCAACACTTATTTTTCATGAAAGGTATAGGATGTATTTTAACATTAGCCAGAAATGGCTAAAGCTTCCTGCAATGACGAATAAATGGAATACCTCGTGCATTCCAAACCATCTTTTTTTTGGCAAGAGGCTATCAAGCCCAAAAAATATTGTTCCTATTGTGTAAAATATCCCCCCTATAACCAGCCAAAGAACCCCCATCATAGGCAAGGCCCTGACTAAAGGAAGAAAAGCAATTAACGCCAGCCATCCCATTAGAATATAGAAGATAACGGGCATCAACCCATTTATTTTTTTAGTGGTTATTTTATGCACAATCCCCATAATTGCCAATCCCCAGATAACCCCAAACAAGCTCCATCCCCATCCACCTCTTAAAGCTATCAAGCTAACAGGGGTGTAAGTGCCTGCAATTAAGATGTAAATCATGGAATGATCAATCTTCCTGAAAACACTTTTTATTTTCCTGTCAGCCGGGACTAAATGGTACAAAGTGCTTGCAAGATAGAGCAAAACTAAACTAGACCCGAATATTGAAAATGCTACAATGTGCCAGGCATTTCCATATTTGCTGGCAAAAACGATTAATAAAACTAGGCCCGTGATGGATAAAAGTGCTCCGATGAAATGTGTTAAGCTGCTAATAGGCTCATTTTTCATGATCAGCAGCTAAAGATTATAAGTATAAAAACCTTAGGAGAAGATTTCGTCAATGTTTTTTTGTCAATGCTTTTTAAATTTTTTATCCCTTAGAGCTGGGAGGATTTCAATTTTTGCATTTTTGAATTCCGCTCCTAGTTCTTTTCCTTCTAGCAGCTCATGTAAGAAAACTGCAAGCGCTGAAACTTCCGAAATTGGCTGATTTGTAATAGAGATATTATAGTCGGATATTTTAAATATTCCTGGAGGGACCTTTTCCCCGCCCACAACAATCAGGATTTTTTGGTGTTTATTTATTTTTGATAGTATCGAATTCAAAGTCAGCCCATAAACAGACAAATGCACAACCAGAAAATTTTGTTTCTTTTTCTGCTCAATTAATTTTACTGGGTTTTCGACGTGCTCGATTTCAAAATTCCCGCCAAACTGCCCTGTTACTTTATTTATTGTCGCTTCTAATGAAGAATCCTTGTCTCCCGAATAATATAATCTGTCTGCAAGAAAAGCCCGGGCTGTTAAAGCTACGTGTGTTGACAATCTGGGGTCTCTTCTTATTCTATGGGACAGCCTTAGAACTTCAATTTGCATTTTCTTTATTTGAATAAGAGATAGTTATATAAATATATTTTTTGATAGTTTCTGCAAGAGTAATCATGAATTGGGAATCGTTTTTGGAGAAAAATTACAAGAAACTTTTTGTAGTCCCCATAGTCTTATTAGTGTTCAGCTTGATTGTTGTTTTTTCATTTTTCTACAGAACAGGGGAATTGTTTGAAAGGGATGTAAGTTTGAAAGGAGGCGTAAGCGCTACGGTTTATGAAGAAGGCATCGATGCTGAAAAGCTTGAAAACTTTCTCGAGGAGAAATTAAGCACTGATGTTTTCATCAGAAGATTGGGGGACGTCGCCAGCGACAAAGACATCGGGGTTGTTGTTGAGGTTGGAGATGATGTTAGCAACAAGCTTGAAGATGCTATTGAAGAAAGCACGGGGATTATTTTGAATGAAGAAAATTTTAGCATTGAGGTAGTTAGCAGCAGTTTGGGAGAGAATTTCTATAAAGGGCTGCTCAAGGCTGTTTTGATTGCTTTTATCTTAATGGGCGCGGTTATCTTCCTGGCTTTCAGAAGTTTTATTCCGAGCGCTGCTGTTCTCTTAAGCGCTTTTCTCGATATAATCTTTCCGCTATCTATCATTGAGCTTTCAGGAATAAAGATAAATGCTGCTGGCATTGCTGCATTCCTGCTTGTTATCGGTTATAGTGTAGACACCGATATTCTTCTGACTACAAAGATGCTGAAAAGAAGAGAGGGAAGCATTTATGAAAGGGTTGTAGATTCTGCTAAAACAGGATTGACTATGACCATTATTACAATAATTGCATTGAGCATCGCATATATCATAACCACCAGCTTCGTTCTGAAGCAGATGTTCTTAATCATTGTAATTGCTTTGCTAGTAGACATTGTTTCAACTTATTTCATGAACTCGGGGATATTAATTTGGTACTGCAAGAGGAAGGAGAAAGATGAAAAGTTTTGGGGCTAGAATTAATCTGCTGATATTAATGCTTGTGCTTTCCTTAATAGCGATAGCTCCGAGATTTAATGTCGAAGGCGTTGAGATTAAAAGCCTGGATATTGCCAGCAAAAATCAGGGTTTGAGCCTTGGCGAGGTGATAAAAAATGTTAACAATGTTGAAATTGAAAGCCCAAAGCAATTTATTGAAATCCTAAAAGAAGCCAGCTCTGTTGACCCTGTTCGGATTAATCTTGTCACTGACAAAAGTAAAGCCAGTTATCTTGCTCAGGATGATCTCTTATTTGAACTTGACAATCTGACTATAAAGAACTCCAAAATTTCCAACATTAAAGACGGGGAAGTATTGAAGGTAGTAAACGGTGTCGAGATAAATACAAATGAAGATTGGGAGAATTTAAGGTATAATCTGCTGCCAAGCAAAATTGTCAGGATAAAAACAGACAAGAAAGAGTATGTTTTCCAAGTAAATAAGGAGTTAGAGATCAATGTTAAAGGGGTGAGCAGAAGCAATATTAGAAAAGGCCTGGATTTAGAAGGAGGAACTAGGGTTCTGCTAAAGCCAGTTGGCGAATATAAAGCAACTGACCAAGATATTAGAAACCTTATTGATATTATTTCAGATAGGCTCGATATATACGGGTTGGCTGACAAAAGGATAAGGACTGCTGATGTTGGTGATGAAAAATTAATTCTTATCGAGATCGCCGGGATATCCAAAGAGGAGGTTGAGGGGTTTATAGCAACTCAGGGAAAGTTTGAAGCCAAGATTGGGAATGAAACTGTTTTCACTGGCGGCAAAGATGTTCCATTCGTATGCAAAGATGACGGCACCTGCTCGGGTATTAGAAGCTGCAATTCCGTCGGAGAAGGCCAGTATGGGTGCAGGTTTGAATTTAGTATTAAGCTCAGCATAGATGCTGCAAAAAATCATGCTAAAATAACAAGAGACCTTGAAGTTGTTGGAGGTGCTGGAATTGGCAATGAGGGTTATCTGAGCAAGCCCCTTGATTTATACCTCGATAATGAGTTGATTGATACCCTCCAGATTTCCTCTAGTTTAAAGGGGAGCGAAACAACGGATATATTAATCTCTGGAAGCGGGTTTGGAAATAGCGAAGAAGCAGCTTTGAATGATGCGTTAATGAATATGGAGAAGCTGCAGACTGTTTTGATTACAGGTAGTTTGCCCTTCCAGCTCGAGATAGTTAAGATCGACAGCATCAGCCCGATATTCGGAAAAGAATTTTTGAAAAATGCTATCCTCGCAGGATTCGTTGCTATCCTCGCTATATTAGTTGTTGTCTTTATTCGCTACAGAAATTTGAAAATAATTTTCCCGATGATGATTACCTTGCTAAGCGAAATTTTCATTATACTCGGTTTTGCAGGGCTGTTTAGATGGAATCTGGATCTAGCTTCAATTGCAGGAATAATTGCTTCTGTCGGCACAGGAGTTGATGATCAAGTTGTTATTGCAGATGAAATATTGAGGGGAAAGGGGCAGATTTTCAGCTGGAAGGAAAAATTAAAGAGGGCGTTTTTCATAATCTTTGTTGCATATGCCACTACCCTTGTCGCCATGCTGCCTCTAATTTGGGCTGTTGCAGGTTTGCTAAGGGGGTTCGCAATCGCAACTATGGCCGGTGTTACAATCGGGGTATTTGTCACTAGGCCTGCATTCGGAGCCATGCTTGAAAAATTAATGAACAAATAATTTATTTTTATTTAAAAAATATTCAGGCATCTAATTCAGGCAGCTAACTCAGGTTTTTCATCTTGAAAATCAGCTCTTTGTCTTTCATGATTTAGGTAAGCAAGAAGATCAATGTCATAAAAATGCCTATTGCGAGTCCAGCTTAAGTTCTTAGGGTCGTACACAAGAAGAAGATTAAATTCATGTGTCTTCCTGTAAACTTCAAATCTTGCCATAGTATCATCAAAATAGTTAGAAGTATTCAGCCTGATTTCGTGAACCCATATCCTCCGGCCATATAAAAAAGATCTCGATAAAGAAGATTTAATAATCCCGTCTAACTTAACCGCTCCTGTTTCAAGGTAGTTCCTAATCATCACCCCGAAGAAATTTGTACCCTCGTCTTCCAATCTTTTGGAAACAATATCCTCCAGCCTTCTAGTCTCCACGCTGCAAAAGCTTTCTATAAGGTTTCTTATTGCACGATTATAAAATGAATCCGTATAACCATCAAAATCAAGCAGATTATTCTCAGGCATGTTCAGCACCTGAAAATAATTACCGGCAATTTTAAGTTTATATACTTTATCAATCTTCAGACTATAAGAATTTTAAAAACAGAGAGGTAAAGAATAGTTTTATTTTTGTTTTTACTCCTACTGCTTCATATTTTATCTCTCCAGAATCTAAAGCGCTCATTAAAGAAGCTATCGGGTCTTCGGAATTTATTATCGAATCTAATACCTCTTTATTTATGTACACTCTTAAAGTTGGGTTTTTGCCCTCCTCTTCTTTAAAGCTTATTAGTCTTGCGTTTCTCGTTTCAGCTGAAAATATCCTGGTAGATTCAAAATGGCCCAAGTAAATATTAATCCTTTCATCCCCGAACAAAGTTTTTAAAACCCTTGGCGCGGAATCTATATTTTTATTGTAATCCTCGATTAATTTATCAGAGTCTTCCAAATATTCATCTACGTCCTGCGCAGATACAGATGCCATAGAACTTAGTATCATCATCGAAATAAAAAGAATTATTTTTTTCATTATATTATCTTGTTATAATTAGCTATATAAAACTTTTTTATTTTTATTTTTCATTCATGTCTTACACCTAACGCAGGAGAACAAATAAGTTTATAAATAATAAGAGATATATATTGAAAGAGGTGATATTATGGCTGATATTAATACAATCATGCTTTATGTTTTAGTAGGTGCTGTTTTTGGCGTTGTTTATGGGTTAAGAAGGATTTATATTGTCGAGAGGAAAATAGACGAGCTCGATAAGAGAATTGCCAACGTCCTAATCAGGTTTAGGAAGAAAAAGTAAACTCCTTTCTTGCTTTTTCTAAAGTTTCCGGGGTGCCTATGTCGATGATGTTGCCCTTGCTTATGAAGCCATATACTTCTTTTTTTGGATAGAGCCATTCTATAAATCTTCCTGGTTGATCCGGGTTGTTTCCTTGCTCTAAATATTCTTTAAGCATCGCAATAGTTTTTTCACTGTAAATGTGAAGGCAGTTAGCAGCCAAATTTGAAAACGGGTTGCTTGGTTTTTCTTTAAAAGAGATTATCTTATTATCCTTGTCGAGTTTTACAACACCATGATGTTTCAGCATGTTTTTGTCCTTTATCATGCACACAGAAATAACGTCTTTGTTTTTTTCTTTAAAATAAGTTACTATATCGTTTAATTGAAAATCGAATAGCTGATCCCCTCCTATCATAAAAACCGGGTTAGTGATTGACTTCTCTTTTATTGCAAAATAAATATCCCCTATGGCCCCAAGCTTATCCTCCTCGGATAAAGTTCCGTCATTTACGATTTCAATTTTCAAATTGGTTTTCAAGTTTTTCCTCCAGTCGTTAAAGTGGCTAAGGTAGCGGTTGTTAGTTACAACATATATTTTATTCAGGTCTCTAAAGTTTTCCATCTTGTCGATGATGTTTGTTATTACAGGTTTTCCGCCGACGTCCAATAAGGGTTTTGGAAAATTTTTTGTTAATGGATACAGCCTGGTGCTGTAGCCCGCAGCTAACAATATTGCGTCTATTTTCATCCTCGGAAAAAGTTTAAGATATGTTTAAATAACTTTTCTTTAATTTTTGTTTCATGCAGCAAGTTTATTTACACGCCCTGTTCGCCATTATATTTGCAGCAATATTATATCCCTTTATAGGGTACTATAGTATTATCGTCTTTTTAAGTGGCTTTGTGGTAGATGTAGATCATTACATTTATTATGCTATAAGGAAGAAAGATTTTAATTTAATGAATGGATATTTTTATCACGTGCCTGGAAGCAAAGTTCATGAGCCGCATAGTGATTCGCTGTACATCTTCCATACATGGGAGATATGGCTGTTGTTTTTTATTCTCGCCTTTCTATCTCATCAATTGTTTCTTTTTATACTCATAGGAATCATATTCCATATGATCTTTGACTGGGGGTATTTGTTTTTCAACAAGGATGCGATTGGTGAAAGAGCTTGGTCGCTGATTGGGTGGATATCAAGAAACTAAATTTTATAAAGTGAAATTTCCTAGTAATCATATGCCGCGATCGCATAACCTGGTATTGCGCAGGTCTTGAATTATATCAGGTTAACCTGTTTCCGAAAGGATATCTCGGTTCAAATCCGAGTCGCGGCGACGTTTCATTTTCAATGCATTGTTAAGTTAGCGGTTGGTAAAAGATATACTCAACTATAGAAAGGTTTAAATAGTATTAATACATATTAATTAGTATGGATAAGAGCTATCAGAAATTAACAATAACCCTACCAGAAAATTTGTTAAATGAGTTTAGAAGATTTTGCGAAAATAATGGAATTAACCTGAGTAGCAGAATTGCCATACTAATCAAGGATGATTTAGAAAAGAAAAATCCTTTGAAGAAATAAAATAAACGAAGCCCCGAAGGGCTCCGGGAATTAAAATGCGCGAACACCCTAATTCCAAATCTAAAAAGAGAAACAAGTATAAAAAACTTTCTTGTCCTAATTGTAATTCTAAGTTTATAATAAAATGGACTAAGAGAAATACACAGAATAGAGGTTTAATTCAAAGACATAAATGTAAAAATTGTAATAAAACTTTTGTTTTTGATGATGGATTTTACCGTATGAAAAATCATCCAAAGAAAATAACGTGTGCTTTGGATTTATATTACAAAGGAGTTTCATTAAGGAAAGTGCAGGAACATTTTCAAGCTTTTTATCCAAAAAACAGCACACATGTTTCTGTCTATAATTGGATAGTAAAATATGCAACAATAGTTTCAAAATTAATAGACAATATACCAATCAAATGCGGTAATGAAATGATGAGCGATGAGATGGAATATCATAGAAGATTATATCATCAAAAAGGCATGAAAGGAATTGAACAAAATTGGTTTGTTGATACTTTTGATTTACAAACAAGATTTATGATTATTGGAGAATATATGAAAAGTAGAACAAATGAAAACCTTATCAAAGTTATGAAGAAAACCAAATTTAAGACAGGAGAACAGGTAAAAATAGTTACAACAGATGGTTTACAAGGCTATCCAACTGTTTTAAGAAAAACATTCAGTTTACAATCTCCTTATCATGCTTCAAGCAGAACAAAAAGCAAGATAATTCACAATGTTGTGATTGCATCTGAAAGAGGTTTTAATCATCCTATTGAGAGGTTACATAACACAATTAGAGAAAGAACAAAAGTAATGCGTGGTTTTCATGGATGTATAGAAAGTGCTTATGCTATTATGAAAGGTTTAGAGATAAACTATAATTTTAACAGAAAACATATGTCCTTAGGCAATAAAACTCCCGCTGAAATCGCCATTCCTCAATTAGAATTGGGAGTGAATAAATGGTTGGATTTGATTAGATTGTCAAAAGCTAAAAATTAAGAAGGCAAATAATTGATTAAAATGTATTTATCTTGTATCGAATTTTCTTTCAATTGTATTTAACTCAAAGCAAGAATTATTTTTTCTTACCCAATCATAAATCGCAATACTTCCAGCAATAGAAGCATTTAAACATTCGACTCCTCCATATTGTGGAATATACACTCTGGAAACAGAATTATCTAAAATTTTCTTTGGGACGCCCGTACCTTCATTACCAATAACTAACATTGTGTTCTCAGGATATTTATATTCGAAAATATTATTAGAATCTTCTCCTATTTCAACAGAAACAATATTATAACTTCTTTTTCTACAATAATCAACAAATTCTTCAGAAGTTCTCATTTTAACAACCTTAATTTTAGAGTGTGC
>C687J35174_10006908_pt1 | contig 14732 bp, 18 predicted proteins | sample RifCSPhighO2_01_FD_35174 | JGI IMG/M metagenome (IMG submission 35174) | reverse complement strand
TAGATAAATTAAATGAGGGAAATAGAGCGGAAAGCAGTTCTCTTTTAGATTTATCAAATGTAGCCACATACAATTATAGAACTGCAAGATATTTAGCAGGTAAAAAACCTCGCGACCAATATGATGAAATGATTACGGGATGTGCAATATTAATGGGCCTAGGGTTCATTGGAGCAATTACTGGTGGAGTCTTGAGTTATGTTTATTCAAAAGATAACTCTGCTCTTACAACTGTAGGGGGCTCCATTGCTGGAGGAATAGGACTAGATGGGCTTCTTGTAACCGGGGAGTCTATAAAGACCAAGATAGAAGATAAAATATATAATAGTGTAATGAGGAAGCACAATAATAAACGACAATGAGAGCAGACCTTCATATGCACGGCCCAATAGGTTTTGAGCCATATTGGTTAAGAGTGCAAGGTTATCAAGAAAAAAATCTTCTTAAACTAATTGCAGATGCTTGTTTCGAAAGGGATTTAGATATATGTGCAATTACAAGCGAATCAGATCAAACTGATGAAAAAGGAATTATTAAAAGAGGCTCAATTCACGATCGTTTAGGCTATTTAGAAAACAATTTTCTTTCCGACTTAAATATGCTGTCCCATTATACTGCGGATAAATTCGGAAAGAACTCCATATTAATTGAAAAACTAAACAGAAAACTTTATTTGGTAAGTGGGCAAACTCCTGCAATAATCGATAAAGGAAAAAGATTAGATCATTTAGTTTTAGGCTCAAATAGAGTGCCAAATTTTATGGACTTAAACGATACCATAAAATATTGCAATTACAATGAGCTATTGCACGGGCTAGAACATCCTAACTTAGAGGCTCATTTCGGCGTTGGTCTTAAAAAGGCAGGAAATTATGTTGAACTATGCGATTTTATTGAGGGGCACAACGCTCAATTGACTTGGCCAAGAATATTTTCAGGTCTTCCAGTAATTGGACAATATACAAGATCTTCAAATGAAAAATCAAAAGAATTTGCAAGAAGGAATTCTAAACCATACATCTCAACATCAGATGCCCATAGAATTCAAGATGCCGGTATTGCTGCGATAAGCTTCGATAATGGTTTAATTAATACCTCAAATGAAGGCGCTCTTTTAGCCAGTCTGAAAAGTATGATAAAACATAGTAAATTTGAGAACATTGAAGGTTACGAAAGCCTACTAGGCTGGTTTAATTGGACCTCTAAATTTAAAATAGGTTTAATGACTAAAGGCTATAAGAAAACCTCTTAATTAATTCCCTCAAAAAACTTCTCCTCAGAATCAATGCAGAATGCAAACCTCTCTAAAAGCATTCGCCCATCAGTATCCAATACCATCGCAAGCTTCTCACAATCTTTGGCATCTAGAGCCCTCCTTATGGAGTTCCAATATCCTCTAAGTTGCCTATGTTTCTCAGAAAGACTCTTTTCAGGTATTAAGTTATTCTTTTTAGCATATTCCTTTATCAAAGCATCTTCTCTCTTCTCATGATTCTCCCAGATTTCGTCTAGTCTCTTAAAATGATGTCCAAATTTTCTATAATCAACAGAACTTCCCCCATTAATGAATCTCTCAATTTCCAAGAACATCTCTTTCATCTTAATATGTTCTTCTTTTAGTAAACTAACCGCTTCTTGCATAAAAATAGACAGAAACACTGTTTTTTATACTTTGTCCTTTTAAATATTAAAACATAATTTTATCTAAACACAATCTTCTTAACAATAAAGATAGCAATAAGCCCTGTTGTAAACAATTGTATTATGGGCGATAATCCAAACCCAAATATTGTCGGCATAAGAGGGCTATAGCTCCATTTATGAAGAAGAAATACTCCTCTATATTCAACCCATAAAGCAAATGCAAAGCACAATCCTCCAAAAATCCAGATTTTCTTATTGTTTAATTTATTTATCCATAAATAATCTTTCAACATAAAAGCAGTTATAATATAAATTCCAAGAATCATTAATGCATCAACCGAAGATACATGATTCATAAGCAAAACATATTCTCTTAAATTAAAATTAGGCAAATTAAAAAGAAAAACTGAATGAAAAGATTCCCAGACAAAATTAAGAAAATAAGAAAATATTACAAGTAAAGTCAAGCCTATAATAAATCTAACTAACTTCTTCTCATTATCTCTAAGCACACCTACATCTTTTTTCATTTCAATCTCCTTAATACAAACTATTGAGGCAAAATTATCCCTCAATACGCTATTTTAAAAAAAATAAAAATAAAAATAAAAATATTTACAGCTCGGCATCAATAGCCTGCTTGAATGACTCATAAGGCATAGCACCGCTTATGGCCTTTCCATTAATAATAAATGATGGTGTTCCTTGTACTCCATCTTGCGAACCCTCATTAAAGCTCTTCTGTACAATGCTTGCCATCTTGCCTGAATCTAAACAGCTATCAAACTTCCCGCCGTCTGCGCCAACGTCTCTGGCCCATTTCTTCAAGTTTTCTAGACTAAGACTCCCCTGTCCCTCAAATATCTTATCATGCATCTTCCAGTATCCTTCATCTCCCTCTAAATCACGTACACAATGTGTAGCTTCAGCTGCTTTTTGAGCATTAGGATGAATGCTGGATAACGGAAAGTCTTTCAAAACATATTTTACTTTTCCAGTATCAACATAGTCTTTCACTATCTGCCCATATGTCTGACTGTAGTATCTACCGCAGAAGGGACATTGGAAATCAGTATATTCAACCATAACAACCGAAGCTTTATCGCTTCCCTTAGTAGGATAACCATCTATCTCGGGATCTATTATTGAAGGAGCTTGCACACCCCCCTGAATTGGAGCACCATTATTTACCACATTACCAACTGGTGTCCCATTGTCTCCAAGAAAGAATACAAAAGCTCCAACAATTAGTATTGCAGCCAAAATGAAAGTCGAATACTTCCACAAAGTATCTTTTCTTATAGTTATGGTCTCTCCAGGATTATTAACAACAGGGCTTGCAGTTTTTTCGTTCATCTTATAATACCCCCTTTCATATCTTCATTTTTCATCATTTAGGTAAACAATTAGATGTTTTAAATCTTATGAATTAAAACTGTAGCAATTTATATTTACAAATTAAATTATAATAGTAATTATATAGTAGTCACAGATTAGTAATATTTAAATAGGCGCAAATATACCGATTTTTATGGATTATAAGGAAAAAATTCAAGAAAATGTTCAATCACTTAGAAATAAAATTGATAGTATGCAAAAGACGCTTGAAGACACTAAGAATTCTCTAAATACCTATTTGAATGAGAATCTTGAATCAATGTGTAAGGAACTTGCTAAAAGAAACGGTTATCAAGCAACTCTATCCTTAAAAGAAAAAGAAATGATAGACCTAGTTGAGAGTGGCAAATTTCAAAAAATTTTGGAATTAATGCCTAAATCTCAAAAGGATAGTTATAGAAAAGCAACAGAGAAGGAATACAATAAAGCAAAAAAGAAAATGCCTCTTGACGAACTTGTTGTTTGTGGCTTGTTAGATGGTAAAGAATTAAGTGGGTCGGAGGAGCAAAGCAGGCTCACACTAATAATGCCTGTTAAATTCTCAGATAGAGATAAGATTGGCTCTCTAGAAGAAACTTTATATGGTCATCATCTAAACGTTGATTTCCAAACGGAACAGGAGTATAATGGATATGTCCAATTTGCGTTGGTTGTACCAGGAACCCAGGTAGAAGATACGGTAAAAAATTTAGTTTCAACTCTTGAACAAAATCTTCCTTCAACATTAGCTAATGCAAATGTTAAATATGGTATTATAAAATTGTTTGATCCTAATGTTCCTCAATTAATAGTTCCAGAAGTAATTGAAGTTGAAAAGACAAAAGTTCAAAGACCATATACAACTAAAGAAGCAACAAAAATATGGAGAGAGCACTGTCTAGCAGAAGGTAAAGATATACCTGAACATCTAATAAATGATAAAGTCCTTAACTTCATAAGATCTGATACAAAATATATTGAGACCACTCAAGATTCAAAAGGAAATTACCAGATAAATCCAGGCTCTTTCCTATCATTTATAAATTCTGTTACATTTAATAAAAATAAAAGTAGATGGGTGCCACAATTCAAGGAAACCGCACATATTCCAAGAAGTTTACCTTCTCAAGCAAAAGCAGAATATATTCCTCTTTCTCAAGCAGCCAATGCAATGATGAGGCATCAGGCAAAAGAAGATAATGTTCATATTCCCTATCATAATTTATATCATATTATAAGGGGAATTCCTAGAAACCAAAAGGTTGAGAATAAGCCTGATATAAAGAGAACAGATTCTGGGGAAATAGTTGTTGAAAAAAACGGTTTTAACGACTTTATTAATCATTATTTGGTTGTTCCTGGAAAAGGTGGTAAAAAGAATTATTTTCTTAAAAAAAGACCTAAAGAATGGAACGGTATAACTGATTTAATAGGAAAAGAATTGCATGTTATTCAAGCTGCAAATTTACTTGATGTAAATGTAAGTTATGTTTATAAAAGATTGCAAGAAGGAGATATTGCTCGTTCAAAACCAGGTTATGTCACAGGAGATTCGCTTAGGGGATTTATTAAAACTCATGAAAAGAAAGGTAGTAAAGATAAAACATATTGGGTGGAGAGAAAATGAAAACAATGAATATAGTTGAAGCAAAGCACTATCTTGCCAAGAAAAATGTCTCTCTTAATTTATGGGACATTAAACAAGATATAACAAAAGGAAGACTTCACGCAAAGAAATCTAATGGAATATATTGGATTGCCGCTAATGATCTTGAAACTGCCTATGGTATAAGCCAGAAAAAACTTACTGGCAGAGAATATTTTATGCTAAGGTCAATTCAGGGTCAATCAAAGAATGAAATTATACAACGAAGATTATTACAGGAATGTCAAGGCGACACAAAGAGTGCTGAGAGAATTGCTGCGGCTTATGAGGCCCATATTACAATGGGGACATATCAAAAACAAATTGAGGCGGATACAGATATAGGAAAGCACTTTGCATTACTTGGCGAAGCAGATAATCTTGTCAAGAAACTATCTGAAAAACACTCACTAGGGCTTATAGAAGAAGTTGAAAAGATTGAACAAGAATTAATGAAAAATAAAACTGTTCTATGCAAGGTAATGCCTACAGATTTAGGTATTATTGTTCAGTTGCCCTTAACATCAGAAAAACAGAGAGAATTAGGATTATACAAAAGTGTCTGGGATTTCTTTAGTTCTCATCCGCTATACACAAAACTGCAAGAAAGAGGGATTAAAGTTGCAAGTTCATCTAAAGATGGTTACATAATACTCGATTATGCTGGAAAACAACAGCAGATTATTAATACATTACAGGAGCACCTTACAGAAACACGACCCCAAGGATTTCCAGAGGCTCGATTAGAATTAAAACTTTATGTTCCACCAGAGCTATCTGTAAAAAAAGAAGAGGCGCATAAGAAGATTAAACAAGCAGACGCCCAAATATCGATTAAGGGCAAATGGTATACTGCAGACGAAGTAAGAAAATCACTTTCCATTTCCTCAAACCCTCAGAAGATTGGAGGACTTGTTAACGCTAAAGTATTAAGTAAGCCTAGGATTGTTGGTGGAATAAAACATTATCAAGTTCTTAAATTGCCTAATTAATTTAATATGAATAATTATAAAGATTATATCCTTTTTCTTGGTAGAAGTTACGGAAAGCCTTTAACTAGAACAGAATGGGATAATTTGCATAAGGAAATATCAAGTGCAGACGTACTGAGAACATTAAACATGAGAAAGTGGGATGAGTTTCTTGAGCAATGTGGCTATGAAACATTGCCATTTAGCAAAGAAGATATGATAAGATATGGAAAAGCTCTAGGCCTTGATATTTCTCATGTAACAAAAGAGCAGTGGGATGGCCTTATCGCTCTTCCTCATTTTCAAAATGAGCAAATACCTAATAGCGAGGAGATATTGCACCAATTCGGTGAATGGAACAAATTCCAGAGAGTTGTAAAGGCCAAACCCTCAATAAGAAAAAAAGAAGAAAGAGTTGCAAAAAACATAGAAAAACTTTCTCTTGAAGGATGCACAACCAATACAATAGCAAAAAGAATACAAATGGGAGAGAACATGATTAGAGATTATCTAGAAACTGTCGGTCTATTTAGCCAAGAGTATGTTAAAGAACATTTTTCCTCTCTTGATGAAATAACTAAAAATCAAATTATGAATACCAAACTCTACAATGGGGAAGATAAAAAGGTAATAAGAGAAATAATGCTTGAAAATGTCAAGAGATTGAATTTACAGAGATTAAGATATTGTGGCTTGCCTGGAGTTAATTTTATTGATTACGTACTGTTTTCACAACACGGCATTATTCCAGAGAAGAGTCTTGCTGCAGAATCTGAAAAGATCTCTGGACATGTCATGTTTTCTTTGATTAAAAACTGGAATTATATTAAAGGGGGAGAAGTGTTCAGGCAATTAAAATTATATCAGGGAACGATTGAAGATGCTCTCAAGAAACCAAAATATGCAAAAATGCAATTTGACGTTGTTAATTTTGACTGGTTGGGAGGTTGGGCAAAGGACAAGCAGGCAGCATTAAAAAATCTGTTTCAGTACAACCATCTAGCAGATGAAAGCATTATTTTCATGAGCCTTAATGATTCTTTTATGGAAAGAGCAAGAGCTGCAAATGGAAGAGGTTATAACCTTGAACATAAAGGCGGAGATTCTCATCTGCAAATTGCAGTCAAATCTCTTGAAGTTTTTGCTAAAAAAGACTATCGGGAAGTTCAAGAATTGTTCAGAGTTCCTTATAGGGACACTGTAGAAATGCTTTCTGCAGGATATCTTATTAGAAAGAGAATAAACTAGACTATTTATTTGTTCTTTTTAATCTTCTTAAGACCTGCATAATATCCTTCTTCTCTTAATTTTCTTGAGAAAATAGAAGCCTCAAGCGGACTCATTTTCTCTTCTTCAACAAGCTTATGGAATACAAATCCTGCAGTCTCATCACACATTCTCTCATTATAGTAAGATTCTGTTTTAACATGGTCAGAGGATACTTCTACATAGTCTGGATGCAATCTATTTATCTCAACACGTTCAAACCCCATATCTAACCTGCTCCTTAAATCTCTATCTTCCTCTGAAAAGTTAGTCAATCTAAGGGCAAATTGAGGTAAATTATTTCTAGCCGGTTTTACTCTTCTTTTCTCCTTACATTCTCTTTCTTCAAATTCTTCTTTCTTACCATTTCCACTTTTATCATTAACGCCACCATCTGTGTCTACAATTGATTCATTACCTCTACCGCCTCCACCCGTAGTCTCATTACCTGTAGAAGAAACATCCTTTAATTCACCTTTCTTATCTTTTACAAATCGTCCAGATGAAATATTAAAATCAGTGCACAATTCTTTGTAGGTATCTTGAAGACCCTTCATTAATTTTGATCCAAGGTCTACTGCCTCTGTCGCTCTTACATTTTCTTCCCCAGATCTGATTCTAGATGTCAATGGCTCAGAAAATTTACCATCTACTAAGTTAGTAAAGTCAAAAAATGTAGGCATGGGATGATAATCATTTCTGTGAACTGTTAACTTAAGAAAGTTTTCATTTATATAACCGTCAAGTCTTCCAGAATCCCATGGGAACTGTGTGAATTGCTCTAGCCCAGTAATATTCTTAACAAATACACCCTTATTATACAATCTAATCTTTCCATTTACGTTCTTAGGATCATACCATAGAAATACATCGACAGACCCCTCTCTGTTTTTACTAGTCTCTTCATCAATAAATTCAAAAGGCAATGTCTCCTTAACCACTAGATCTCCTCTAAATTGTAATGGTTTTATTTTTTCTTCTTTCTCTCGCTCACCAGTATACTTTAGAGAAATCTCTACTTTTCCAGCTTCAAGAAGAGGATGATATTGTTCGCTTATTTTATTAAATATCTTTGAAGGTGAGAAAGATTTATCAAAATTTTGAGGAAGAATCTTTGAAATAATAACTTTTGTACCAGTTCTTAATCCTGGAAGTATTGGATTTCTATCTGGCTCAACAGTTTCAGTAGCATTTGCTTCAAATGTATCTCTTCTCCAATGAAGCATATTAATTTTTGGTGGAATGGTACTAGCATCTCTAGAGTATACAACTATTCCGGCCTCTTTTCCCATACCATAAAAAGAAAGCATACCAAATCCTTTCTCTCCAATACTTTCATCATCAAATCTTTTCAAAGAATCTCCTACATTATCTATAATATGATCAAGACTGTTTTTGTTCATTCCTCTTCCATTATCAACCACAATTATTTTTCTATTCTTTTTATCAACGTGAAGATTAACCTTTACCGAAGGGACATACCCAAGATAAACATTGTCTATGCAATTCGAAATATACTCTCTTAATCCTATAGATGGATCAATTCCACCGAGCTGTCCCATTATATGATTTTCTCTGTCTTTTCCAAAAGATGGTTTTCTATATTCTGTCATTTTTGTCTTTTAGATGGCAATTTAGGAATCATGGGTATGATGTTCTTATTATCTGTATATATTCCTTCTAGATAGCTTGTAAGCTTGCCAACATCGGGTTGATGTAACCTCTTTGCTAATTCTATACGTAAATCTGGATAAGGCCTTAACATCTCAAGTGCGTGGCAAAGAACATAGAAACCATTTTCTGCATTAGCAACGCGATCATCTAAAGAAGATACACTTGATTCTCTAATTATTTTCTGGGAAGATCTTTCATCATTTGCTTTAGAACCTTTAAAACAATCTAAACCTGTTAAGTTGTATAAGATTAATCGCCTTTCAGGAGAAATTCTATCTATATTCTTAATCTTCCCACGTACGTAATCTCCCAAAGTATCCTGATTAATCCCATATTCATCTTGTATTTGCTTCAAAGTCTTTCCACTATGATGATACCACTCAGATAATTGCTGATTCCATGTTTTTGATTCTTCTGCCATCTTAATTTAATTTTCCTATCTAGAACACTATATAAATCTTCCGATTTGTAACCATTATGTAATGGGAACTTACTTCAATAAATTAAGCTAAAACTAACCAAGACTCCCCTTAACCTCAAAATCTCCAATAAATTACTTCTTAATCCTATGTAATCTAGCCTCAAGAACAGGTAATTCTCCGTTAATTTTTTGTACGCCTCTTTTTAACAAAATGCGAAATTAGTAAAATAGAGCCTGCAAATAGAAGTATCACAGAAAGCCAATTCAATAAAGTCTGATTTGACAAGATTGTTGAATTTACACCAGGAGATAAAGACAAAGAGATATGCAGACTTTGTAGTAGAAAAAGAATTCCCGCACTAATTAAAATTATTCCAAATATAACAAAAGAAAGGTCCGAGAAATTAACTAAACTCAGCCTTTCAACAATACCTCCTGTCAGCTTTATCTCTCTAGGCATTGTTTCTTCTTTATACGCTCCCGAAACATGATGTATCCTGCATTCAGCAGTAATCTTTGGCATTAGGATAGAAGTTGTTTCACAGTTAGGGCTAATGCCAATACCAACCAAATTTACCATCTTATTGTGCCTAACAAGATAATTCAAAAAATTTACAGTTTCAGATAAACTATGCTTGATTAAAATTGATTGGGGGGAATCAAGCATAATAAAATCGTATTTTCCAGATTTTGTTAAACTTTGGACTAGCATTGAGATTTCAGTCAAAGAAGCTTCCTCACGAAAAACAGACTCCTCTTTTTCAGGCTTATTTTTACCCTTCTTTGCTAAAACATACAGCTTTTCTTTAAGTCCATTCCTATTAAGGAAAGAATTAATCTCATCCAAGTTTGATTCAAAAGAAAGGTAAATACCTCTTTTATATTTCTTTGTCAAACTTCCCAGAATTACAGGTATAAGTACATCTCTCTCTAGTTCAGGTAAAATAAAAAATCCAAAATCTCCTCTTCCCAATTTATCTACATTATCTTTTAACTTTAATTGAATCTTTTCCATTTCCTTTTCCAAAAGATTCATATGAAACACTCTCTCCTATTGGCCTTCTCTCTCTTTTCTTCTGAAATGCATTCTTTGTCTGATATCCTATACCAACTAAAAGCGGAACAGCATCATTCTCTTTTACTTTCAATATCCTCTTCACTTTATTCTGTTCAGGTGTAACAATACAAGAATTAATCCCTATGTCCTCTGCCTCAAGAGCCATGTGCGACGCAGCAATACCACAGCTCATATAACTGTCATGAACACTTGAATCTTTCCCCCTAAAACAAGCATGACCTTCACCAGCACACAAATCCCCTCTTAAAACTATTGCAATAATTAAAGGGGGATTTGTATGAAAGTCTCCATAATTTGCTGTAGACATCAACTCCCCGATTGTCCCCTTATCCCGAACAATAATAAAGTTCCAAGGCTGTGAATTTGTGCACGAAGGAGCCCACCTCGCTACCTCTAGAATTTTTGCAACATCCTTTTCACTCACCTGCTTCTCACCAAAATTATATGTCGTCTTTCTCTCTCTTGCCAACTCTAAAAAGTCTTCCATCTCTTTATCCTATACTATTAATCATTTAGAAATTATAAACCTTCCCATCAATAAAATCTTGTTAAATGCCAAGAAACTTAAATATCCCATAAACTAAAAATGCAGGCCACACAATCGCCTTCAGCAAACCAAGAACGCCAGACCAAAAACCTGAAGCTGTAGAGATATAATAAATTGCCGCGCCTATAAAGCCAAGACCATAAAACGCACCAGAGGTACCGCCTCCTCCGGCATTTTGCATTGACTTTCTCACCATATATCCCAATGAGCAACTTGAAGTTTATAATTATATCTAAAATTGACTTAAAGAGAGTCGAACTGCTGACTATTCGTCTTTTTAGTTTAAATCTTTAAAAATTCACCTGGACTTATTATTTTAATACCTCTAAATTCTATCATATTCAAAAGATGTTTATCATAAGAAATTAGATATTCTACTTTTCCATCTATTGCCGCTTCTAAAATAATATTATCTTTTGGGTCTTCTTTGATTACATCTAATTTAATTTTTGTTTCAATCAGATTAGAAATTGACAAAATAGTTCTTAACAAATATTCTATACTCAACCTTAAATCTAGGATATATTTTTGAAATTTTGATTCTCTATTTAAAACTTTTATAATTTCTGATAAGATATCTTCAGAAATAATTATTTGCACATCCTTTTTTTCTGCTTTTTCCAGGATTTTACTTGCCTCTCCCTCCCAAAATATTCCAGATAACCAAACATTAGTATCTATTACTATTTTCATTTAGAAATCCTACCTAACTCTTGATTCTTCTATCAGCTTTTTTAAATCATCATTTGAGAAATTAGATCTTTTTGCCGCCTCCCTAAAAGGCTTTGTTGCTTCTTTCCACGATTTTATTTTAGGTAATTCAATCTTTTTCATACAAATGGAATTATCGCTATCCGAAATAATCAATAGATTTCCCTCTTCTAAATTCATCTTTTCTCTTATCTCAAAAGGAATTACAACCTGTCCCTTTGAGCTTATTCTAGTTATGTTTACCATGTAAGATTGTAAGACTTACCTATTTATAAATCTTTGTATTCTTACTTTCTTACATCAGAAGACTGGGAGTTATATGGGCTTGAAGAGAATCGAACTCCTGACTACCTGATAAAATGGGCAATACCAGAATCGAACTGGTGACTCCTCGGTGTAAACGAGGCAGTTTGCCACTAGCTTAATTGCCCATACTAAGACTTTCATTATTAGCACTTATAAAAGTTTCTACTTCTTTAGATGAAGGAATCCTACCGTTTTTGAGAAAATAATCATATTTTATAATATTCTTTCTATTTGAAAAGCCTATGATATCATGAAAAAGAGATATCTTTTCTCTCCCATAAATCATAATGCCTTTGCTAAACTCTCCTCCTTTAATCTTAAGTCTGTTTAAAGAGGAAAGTAAAAACTCTCTAAGCGGTTTTATAGTTATAGATAAATGAATCATTGCTTTAGCACCAGGATGCGAGGATAAACTTCCATCAGTATCCATAATTCCCCTCACAAAGTAGGCCAAATATGTTTTATCCTTTTTTATAAAACCTGGGACAACTATTTTACTTTTATACTTAAGACCTACAGGAAATCCCATATCCTTGAAATAATTGCTTAAGGCTTTGCTGTACACTACGCAGTTTATACTTCTATGTTTACTTGAAGGATAGTAACTAGGATAAACTCCAAATAAATCAAAGATAAGTTTCTTAACATAAACGGTAAGGTAATCTTTATCTAAAATCTTATCTCCCGAGATAGCAATTCCCTTCATATTGGAGAAAACACAACCATCTCCTAGCATTATGCCATATAACTCGGCCAACTTTTCATTCTTTACAGTAGGTATAGTTATTCTTTTAGTTGCTCGATGTCCTGCCATTTTTTGTCCCCAGAAAGGTTCTAATATCTCTACTTCTTTTTCCAAATCTTTAAATTGTAATTTACCTATCTTTAGAAGCTTTTTAAAGATAGATAAGGGAATAGTATTATTCTTATTCATCCAATCCTGCCTAACAGTGTAATCGCAAACGCCTAATTTATAGGACAAATCTTTCCATGTCAATTTACTATCTTCTTTTATTTTAGTTATTATATCATTAAGAAGAGGCTTTCTCACTTTAACCCTTTTATCTATAATTCTCCCATCTTTAGTTTTATTTATACCTACTAGACCACGTTTAAGTATAAATAGTTTTTTCTCCTTTTCCTTCCTCAAAGCAATGTTTAAATATAGACAAAATTTTATCCATTTACCCCTCATAGCTCAATGGTAGAGCATTCGGCTGTAGACAAAAGTCTAACACGGACATTCCATTAGGAATAGGATGAAGTGCGACAAGCTCATGTTCGTTAGAACATGAAAGTACGACAGTACCCGGAGCACCCCAGTTCGATTCTGGGTGAGGGGATATAATGCTTTCTTAAGAAAGCATAGCTCTCTAAAAATCTAACAGTAAAACACAATTAATTCCCAGTTTGATTCACTTCAATCACGTAAGTGTTGGAGTTACCACGGACAAAGTCTGTGAGTATGGGTGAGGGGATTCTTACACCAATTAATCTTAAATAACCTCAAAATATCCCTCTCCATGAATAAGTTAAAAGGCGTTAAAGACAAATTAATTGAATGGGGAAAATATCATCTTACAGATACAACGAGTATGCTTAGTGCAACTAGTCCCATATATGCTCCTTTAGAGACTCTAGTTTTTGGTATGCCCTGCGACGAATCAATAGCAACTAGGGCATTAGTTGCAGGCCTATCTTATGCAGGATTAGGACTCGCTTTTTCAAAGGGAAGGGACCTCTCAAGATATTTGTTTAAAATAACTGAAGAAACAAAAGAAAAGATTCAACATTTGCACGATGCAGTTTATGGGGGAGCATTTACCGCTATTACTAGCCCAATATTATATTATTTCACAAGTGCTAAAGACTTTAAATCACTATTTTACAAATCTCTTGCAGTAACAGCAACGGCCGCTTTAACAGGAGGATATGTAGGATTGTCTATTGACGCCGGAAGAGACCTCTTAGGTTTAGAAGAATCAGAGAGAATGCCTAAGATAATCAAATATCGCAGTCCTGTGACAAAAAAAGCAATCTTTGCAGGTTTAGCTGTTTCTTCTGTAGGATTAATGAGCTTAATTTATAAGAATATTCCTAAATAATAAATTACTAGCTTTTATTCTTCCTATAATATTCCCTCATCAAATCAAGGTCAATTATAGGCTGTTCTCTTCTATATACCAAATCTCTAGTTTCTTTCTTACATACTCTGCACATTGAAGTAATATCGTAAATTCCGCCCCCGTAGTGATCAACTAATCTTACAGGATCGACTTTAACTTCTGCAAAACTATGAACTCCAAAAGTGTGTAGAATCCTTTCAATATTATGTTTCATTGCCATTATCTTTTTATTAGATATCTCTATTTAAATTATTCTATGAATATCTCACAAACCCTGTCTGTGTTAAAGAAATCAAAATTCAGAAGCTCTTTTCACCTCGGCTCTACTGAAATAGAAATAATAAACAAGAAAGGAATGGAGACAATAAGAAAACATGCTCTCGAGTTGCTTGAAAAGAGAATTAAAATTAAGCCTAAAAATGATGGAAGACAAACCCCTTTCAAAGGCCATCCTGTCTTTGTCGCCCAGCATGCCACAGCTACTTGTTGCAGAAAGTGCATACAAAAATGGCATTTCCTACCGAAAGACAGGCCCCTAACTACTGAAGAAATCTCTTCTCTCGCAAATCTCATTACAATTTGGATAGAGTCCGATTATGCAAATCAAAAGGCTTAAAAAGCAATTTTCTGAATTATATGTATGGATGAAGTTAAAGAATACATCTCAAAGTACACGAAAGAATTATCAGAAATAATAGAAAATTCTATGAAAGTATTGAGAAAGGCAAACCATGTCATCAATGCATCATTATTAGAAAGAATAGGTAAGCTTGTGCCCGGTTATGTAAATAGTATATCGCATCCTCCAGTATCAGGAAGAGAGGAATATTGGNGCGCATTGCAATATGATTTAAGTGGCGCTCCTGTTTATATCTTATTCCCATGGGAAAATCAGGGAAGTATTAGAACAGCTGGTCCAAAAAAGGTGCATATTCCCAGTGTAAGAGAAATGATAAAGACTTTAGC
>C687J35174_10006902_pt1 | contig 14738 bp, 15 predicted proteins | sample RifCSPhighO2_01_FD_35174 | JGI IMG/M metagenome (IMG submission 35174) | reverse complement strand
GCCAATGCCAACCACCACCTCTTGATCCATTAAAACTTGCTTAATCGCTCGCTTCCGACTGGCCACCCTATCTTTAAATTCTTTGAAGACGAATTTTGGATTAAGCGGCTCTGGCCCCAAAAAGGCGATGTCCGGCAGTTTATCAAGTTCGCCCCTTTTTACCAATAAAACCTTGGCGAATCTTCGCAGATCAGAAAGGCCAATCATCCTACCATCATCAAGATATAGAATAAAGCGGATATAATCGTTAACTCTTTCCTCGAGTACCCCTTTTATCAGGCTTACGGCCGATGGCTTGCGGCCCCGAACACTAATCCGCCACTTTCCGACAAGGAGATGACCGGTTAACTTCTGGTGAATTAGAAGGACGTAATCCTGGCTTAAATAGATAAGAATATTCTTGCCCCGCCGCTTAACATCATTAATTTCGAGCCCCTTAATTCTCCTCTTAAAAAGAGCCGGGGTTGGTTTTTTAATAATTTTCGCCCAGTCCCACCAGCTTCCCGTAATCGTCCGGCCGCTAATCTTCCGCCTCAAATCCCGGACAACAGTCTCGACCTCAGGTAGTTCAGGCACGCTAGTTTACTGGCCTTCCATTAAGGAGATTTCTTTAGTAGGAATAAGGCTCGGGTCAGTGGGGAGGGTGAAATAAAAAATGGTGCCCCGACCCAAAATTGATTCAGCCCAGATGACGCCACCGTGGCGATTCACGATATTTTTTACGATGTAAAGCCCGAGGCCTGTNCCTTCAGTTTTTAAACCGACTGCATTCTGGGCTCGGAAAAACTTAGTGAAGAGTTTGTCCATATCCTCGGTTGGGATGCCGACGCCGGTNTCTTTAACGCTGATTTTTAGATAGGGCTTGTCAGGCAAGCGCTCAATTTTTACCGTCACCGAGCCGCCAGTTACATTATATTTAATCGCGTTATCAATTAAGTTGGAAAGGGCCATGCCGAGCTTATCGGTATCGACAGGGATTTTCACCGCCGGCTCTGGGCCAGGATCAAAGTAAAGCTTGATCCCATATTCCTTGGCCAGAACCTCGGCGTTTTTGAGGCCTCCGGCGATAAACTCGATGATATTAATCTCGGTAAAATTGTAACCAAATCGTCCCTCTTCCATTTTTGAAACATCTAATAGGTCGTTGACGGTTTTTAAGAGGCGTCCGGCGGCCAAGAGGCCACTCTTCGCCATCTCTTTAACCTCTTCGGCCAAATCCTCTTTTTTGCTCAAGGTCTCAAAAACCCAGTTAATACCAGTAAGAGGTGTGCGCAGTTGATGGGCCGCCACGGTAATAAAATCCGATTGGGTTTTAAAAAGTTCGACCTCCCGNGTTCGATCCTGAATCACTTTCACAAATCCCAAAATTTCGCCTTTGGCGTCCACGATTCTTTCAGTCGAGACCCTTAACTCCCTTTCGGGTTCGGTAAAGGAAAGGTCAACCACCTGAGGATAAACCCCGGGTAGAGAACGCCGAATAACTGCCGGCGCCAGCGAGGAAAAAATGGTTTGGACGAGAAGTCTTAGACCCCGGTCGCTTGCCCTCTCTGGCCCGATCACCTGGCCNATTACGTCTTGCTGTTTAACGCCCAGGATTTGCTCGGCCGCGGCATTAAAAACCATAATTTTGAAACTATTATCGTAAGCCACGACCCCGTCAACTAAATTGGCGATGATTCTCTCGAGTCTTAAGGAAGCCGTTCGGCTCTCTTCGTTCGACTGGGCTAATTTCAAGCTGCTCCAAAAAATAGTAACCCCCAGAACCAAAAAGGAGGCGAGGGTAAGGCCGGCCCAAAANAGGGGGAGATAGACAAAATCGACGATGGAAATAAAGAGGGCGAGAATCAGGAAGAACCAAAAAGCCCGGAGCTCCGGGAGGGCAAGGTAATGACCCAGCTTCGACTTTTTGGACATTAATTTAATTATACGTTTTTCAATAATCGAGTGGCTAAGCTTTCGAAGCCCAGTTTTCGAAGGTANTCTGCTATTTTTTCTCTAGGGACTGGCTTAACTTTTAAATCATCGAGGCTAATATCAAGGGGTAGTTCTTTATTAAGGGTGGCTAGTTTCTTTGATAGATATGCCTGATCTTCGTGGGCAGTTAACTTTTCCTGCAGCTTGGCATCGGGCAGACCAACCCCTCGGACCTCTTCAAAAAGTTTTTCTAAAGAACCGAATTCGGCCAGAACCCTGCTCGCCGTTTTCGGCCCAATGCCCGGCACGCCGGGGATATTATCTGAAACATCACCAACTAAACCCTTGAAATCAGCTAAGAGCGGCGGAGTGAGGCCAAACCGCTCTTTCACCGCCGCCTCATTGTAAATAACAGTCTCGCTGATTCCCTTTTTAATCGTCTCAACCACTACTTTATCGTCTCGGACGAGTTGCAAAAGGTCAGCGTCGCCAGAAAGAATAATGACGGTTAATCCTTCTTTATCTTTAAAACGCTCGGCTAGGGTGGCCACAATGTCGTCAGCTTCCCAGCCGGAGTAATCAATAGTCTTAATGCCGAAGGTAGAAAAGACCTCCGGCGCCTGAATAAGCTGTCGAACTAAGGGCGGGGCGGTTGGAGGTCTTTTGCCTTTGTACTCTTTGTATTCCGTCCCCCGAACCGTTATCTCGTCCCGGTCAAAAGCGGCTGCGGCATACTCTGGCGGCCGCTCCCGCAATACTTTAATTAAGATACTCGAAAGGCCGTAAAGAGCGCCGGTCGGCGAACCGTCGGTCGAGGTAAACGGCGGCAGGGCATGATAGGCCCGGTGNATTAGGGAATTAGCGTCGACTAANAGTAAGGTNTCTTTCATTTTCTTTTTGGCCGTGNTCGAGATGAAGCCAAATTGTTCCNTGAGGCAGAACGCTCCTCACCCGCTCGGCCCATTCAACGATGATAATATTTTCAGGGTTTCTGACTGCCTCATTGAGACCGAATTGGTATAGCTCTTTAGGCTCTTCTAGCCGATAAACATCAAGGTGAAAAACATTTTTGAAGTTTTTGCCACGAGGTAGGCCCGCCTTGACTCGGCGAGGCAGGGGCAATCTTCGCCACAAAAGAAAAGTGGGACTCATCACCTTGCGTTTCACTCCCAAGGCATGAATAAAAGCGCGGATAAAGGTNGTTTTACCAGTTCCCANCTCACCGGTGAGGCCAATAACAAGCGCTCGCCTTCCGGGCTTGGTTTTCGACACCTCCTCGGCCAAGGCTCGAGCCAGACGGCGCGTTTGAAGAACCGAACGAGAAAGATATTTTACTTTTTCCATCGTTCTTCAGGTTTTAAAATAGCGGTTTTCAAGAGATAGCCGATGCCGAAACTAAAGGCCGCGGCTAGCGCAAAGGCAACAAGGATTGGACCGAAATCAAAGTTGGTCTGGTTAATCTGGCCTACTAGATTTTCATCCCCCACGAAGGCGTTGGAATTATTAGAGGTGTTGAAACGACGGGCGAAAATCGAGAGGCGACCACAATCTCGTCCTCGCCAACCGCCCCGTAGCTAAATTCGTCAGCTATCTCTCCTTGAGGATTAATTAAAACAAGTTTGTCGCCGTCGTTATTCAAGCTGATCCTGGTCAAGCCGTAGGGCAAGACGAGTTCCTCTTCAGATGAAATCGTCCCCGAAAGACTAAATGTTTTACCGCTTGCGTCTTTGAAGCGCCAGCCAGCCAGATTAATTGATGGCTCGCCGTCGTTAACCAACTTCACCCACTCGCCTTCGGTATCCCGGCCAACTGGGTTTGGCAGAACTTCTTTAAAGAAGAGCATTTTTATCCTGGTCAAGCTTAAGCCCCAGGTGCTCGATCGCCGCCGGCTCCACCANCCGTCCGGCCGGGGTTCGCCGCAGAAAACCGAGCCGCATCANGTAGGGCTCATAAACTTCTTCAATAATGCCCTTNTCCTCNTCGAGGGCCGCGGCAATGGTGCTGAGGCCGACCGGACCGCCGGCGAATTTCTGACTAATAGCTGAAAGNAGCAGNCGGTCATGATTCTCAAGCCCTAAAGAGTCGATCTCTAAGTACTCCAGAGTTTTTTTAGCCACGCCTTCNGTGATCTTGTTCTCGCCATTCACCTGGGCATAGTCTCTGGCCCGCCGTAATAAGCGATTCGCTGTTCTCGGGGTATAACGCGCGGCGAGGGCGAGGATTTCAACAGCTCTTGGCTCGATCTCGATTCCTAAAATCTTGGCTGATCGCTTAATAATCGCCTCGATGTCTTGAAGTTCGTAATAATCAATCTTAATCGTGGCTCCAAAACGGGAACGGAGCGGTGCTGATAAAAGATTAATTCTAGTAGTCGCCGCAACTAGGGTAAAGGGCGGGAGGTCAATCGAGATGGTTCTGGCCCCCGGTCCTTTGCCGATCACNATATGAAGTTTCCGGCTNTCCATGGCTGAATAGAGCACCTCTTCAATCAACCGATTTAGACGATGNGCCTCATCAATGAAAAGAATCTCGTGGTCATCGAGGTTACTTAAGATGGCGGCCAGGTCCCCGGCCCGTTCAATGGCCGGTCCGGTGGTCGTTTTAATCGAGGAGGCCATCTCATTGGCGACAAGGCGAGCTAAAGTGGTTTTCCCAAGTCCGGCTTGGCCGTAAAGTAAAAGGTGGTCAACCGGTTCGCCCCGGTTCCGGGCTGCCTTAATGATAATCTGGAGATTCCTTTTAATTTTCTCCTGGCCAATGTATTCTTCCCAGCGTTCAGGCCGCAAAAGAACGTCGATCGCTTGATCTTCTTTAATCTGGGTTTCGGCCTGAACGCTTGATTTAGCCGGTTTTTGCTTTGTTTTTTCCGCCATTTTATGCTGAGTTTATCGAAGTATTGACAACCCTCTTATTATATGTTAAGATAGACATTGAGGCTGGAAGCCTGCGGGTAGCCGGAGAGTCTTTAGTCTTAGGACGGCCTGGTCCCGACTCGGCCGTTCCTCGAGAATCTCCGGACTCGGGTCTAGAAGACTATGCCCCAACTACCCGCAGACTTCCGGCTTTTTTATTTAAGAGAACTCAGAGGCTCGAGCCAGTTAATCGGACCGCTCGCCCGCTCTATCTCTTCAAGACTGGTTATTCCCTGGAGCACTTTCAAAATTCCGTCTTCCTGTATGGTTATCATCCCTTTCTTTCGAGCCGCCTCTTCAATCTCAGTCTCGGTCGCTCCTTGTTTCATTAAAAGGTCGAGATAGGAGCCGGCTTCCAAGATCTCGAAGATGCCAATCCGGCCTCGGTACCCTTCGTCACAATGATCGCAACCTTTGCCGGCCCGGTAAATTTTTAGCTCTCGATTTAGAGACGCCGACGCCACCCTCCGGGGCAAGGTTTTTAAAAATTGCTCAAACTTTACCCGAGTCAGCTCTTCTATATTAAACACTTGCCGACAATAAGGACAGAGACGCCGCACTAATCTTTGGGCGACGATTAGGGCTAGGGCTGGGCCGATGACGCCCGGTTTCACTCCGAGATCAACCAGTCGGGGGATGGCGCCTGAAGCGTTATTAGTGTGGAGGGTTGAAAAAACCAAATGACCGGTTAGGGCGGCGTGAATCGCCACCTCGGCCGTTTCCAAGTCTCTCACCTCGCCCACGAGAATAATATCCGGGTCTTGTCTTAGGATGGAACGGAGGCCGGCGACAAAGGTGTAACCAGTTTCAGGATCAATCTCGGTCTGCTCAATCCCTGAAAGATGATATTCAATCGGATCTTCGACCGTAATAATCTTCAGGGCGCTCGTCTTGACGCGCTTTAAAAAGGCGTAAAGGGTGGTGGTCTTNCCTTCGCCGGTCGGCCCGGTCACCAAAATCATTCCATTGGGCCGCTTGAGCACAGTCGAAATAATCTTCTCATCATCATGGCGAAAACCAAGGTTCGGCATATCGAGAGCGATGCTTTTGGGATTTAAAATTCTCGTCACCACCGCCTCACCAAACTCGGCCGGTACGATCGAGGTCCGAACTTCAATATCGCCCAAACTGCTCCCGATGGTGAAACGGCCGTCTTGGGGCGCGTCAGTCACGTTCAACTTCAGGTTAGAAAAAAGCTTAATCCGATTCGTCAGTAATTTTGCTTGTTCGATCGGAATTTCACCTATCTCCTTCAGCATACCATCAATCCGAAAACGAATAGTGGCTTCTTTCTCGGCCCGGGGCTCGAGGTGAACATCGGAGGCTTCGAGAACCAAAGCGGCTCCCCAAATAGATTCGATAAGCTCGCCGGTCGGCGCTTCTTTTAACTGATTAAGAAGTTGAAGAGCCCCCGCCGTGCTTTTAACCTTTTGTTGAATCTCGATAAATCTCGCTTCGTCCAGAATCGCCTCCGAAACAATCTCTTTCCGCCGAGATGTGGCGGCTGGTTCTTTTAAATAGCGGCCCCAAACCGCCTCCAGGCCCCGCTCGGAACTGACCACCAGATCCACCTCGTAGCCCTTAGCTCCTAAATCCTCGACGAGTTCCTCGGCCTCTTTTAGCTTGGGGCTATAAACCGCAAGTTTTAATCTTTTTTCTTTTAGTTCAACCGGAGCCGCTTTGGCCCGCCGCTCGCGTTCCTCGGGTACGAGCGTCAGGGCGTCCGGATCAACGGTCGCAACCCCCAAGTCAAGATAAGGCAACCCCTCGGCCTCGGCCCGACGCCGGGCATCCCTTTCCTCCGCCTCCTCACGAAGGGCGGTAATTCTATCCTGGTTTCTACTAAAGCGCACTTCTTTCTCTTATAATAAGACGCGCGAAGAGTATTCGCAAAGCAAATGGCTGGTCACAGTAAATGGAAACAAATCAAACACAAAAAAGAGAGTCTGGATAAAGGCCGGAGTCGGCTTTTCTCAAAATTGACGAACATCATCCAGGTAGCCGCCCGAGATGGAGCTGATCCCCAGTTTAACCCGGTCTTAAGGAACGCCATTGCTCAGGCCAAGCGTCAAAACTTACCCCAGGCGACGATTGAGCGGGCAGTTCAAAAAGCCAAAGAAAGGGACGGGCTCGAATCGCTCCTGGTTGAGGCTTATGGCCCGGAAGGAACCGGCCTTCTAATCGAGGCGATCACCGATAATCGAAACCGGACTGTTAACGAATTAAAATCTCTTTTCAAAAGCTACGAAACTAAATTGGCCGAACCCGGCAGCCTTAGCTGGGCTTTTGAAAAAGAAGCTCGTGGTTACAGGCCAAAGTTTGAACGGCCNGTTTCGGAGGCNACCAGAGATAAAGTTAGCCGCTTAATCGAGGCGCTCGAAGAGCGGGATGATATTAAATCAGTCCACTCTTCGATCGCCATCCGCCAATGATTATTTTGGGCTTGGATCCCGGAACAACAAGAGTCGGTTACGGCCTGGTGGAGACGAATAGGAAAAAACTCGTCCTTATTAAGTGCGGCCTCATCGGGGCTCGAAGCGCCGACCCGGCCGAGCGTCTAAAAACTATCAAGACGGAACTCGTAAAAATTGTAAAAACCCACAAGCCGGCCTTAATCGGCATAGAGAAGGTTTACTTCTCTAAGAACCGGAAAACGGCCATGGCCGTGGCTGAGGCGAGAGGGGTGATGATCCTTGTCGCGGCCGATCACGGTATCCCGGTTCTCGAGTTCGGTCCCAGCGAAGTCAAACGGGTGGTCGCCGGTGACGGCGGGGCCACCAAAGAGATGGTTGGCCAAGTGGTAGCCTTGACCCTAAACCTTAGAAGCCCGCCTCGACCGGATGATGTTTCCGATGCCCTAGCCCTGGCTATCAGGGCATCCTTCGAAAAACCAACTAACCCGAAGTGAGCCCCCGAGCTTGCTGCCGTGCGGAATGTCTCGGAGACAGTAAAAGCTTGGTCTTTTGCGAAGCAAAAGTTTTACTGCCGAGAGCCAAGGGCGGCTCTGATCGCTGGAATCAGAGAACGCCCGGTTCCGGTAGGCAGTAAGCTCGGGGGCGAGCCAACCCTTGACACCAAAAACCCCTTAGCTATACTGGGGCGAGCGTTTAAGCTTAAAGGTCGCTGATTTAATCTTTTTTAGCTTATAACCATGATCGACCTTAAAGAATTAGTCCTCCAGGAAGACGAAGAGGAAATCGAAGAGGAGGCGACTGGAGAGAAGGACGAGGAGAAGAAAAAAGAGGGGGACGAAGATAAANCAGACGAAGAAGAGGAAGAAACTGACGACGGGAAGGAAAAAGATTACTAAAAATTGCCCCCTCTTTTGAAAAGGAGGGGGTAATTTTATTATTAAAGCAGTGTTCCGCTGGTTAAAACAAAAACGGGTGAGAACCCAAATCCTCATCGGCCTGGGAGGCTTGGCGCTTGCCGGCGCGATTTTCACTTTTCGGGTTTTTGCGAGCTTGCCCAAAACCGGAGAAATCGGCGAGCTCCAAGTACCCCAGTCAACTAAAATCTATGACCGTTCGGGTGAAACCCTGCTCTACGAAGTTTACGGTGAGGCCAAGAGAACGGTTGTTCCGAGGGAAGAAATCCCGGATCGCCTGCGACAGGCCACCATCGCCATTGAGGACAATTCGTTTTACAGCCATCCGGCTTTTGATTGGCGCGGCATCGTAAGGGCNTTGGGTGTAAACCTCCTCCGGGGTGAAATCGCCCAAGGGGGATCAACCATCACTCAACAATTAGCTAAAAACGCCTTTCTCACTTCGGAAAGAACTATCAGCCGGAAGATCAAAGAATTGATTTTGGCCGATCGGCTGGAGGAAGAATACGGCAAAGATGAGATTCTCGACCTCTATTTGAACCAGATCTCTTACGGCCCCAACATCTACGGCGTTGAGGCCGCCTCCCAAGCTTATTTCAACAAGGGCGCCAAAGACTTGAATCTAAATGAGATTATTACTCTCGTGGCCCTGCCTCGTTCGCCGAGTTATTACTCTCCTTGGGGTAACCANTTGAAAGAACTGGAGGACAGGAAAAACTTTATTGCCCGGCGGATAAGGGAGCTCGGCTATATTGATGATGCTGAACTCGCCGAAGTTAGCGGCGCTCTACCCGAAATCGCCGAAAGGCCGGAAGAGGGAATCAGGGCCCCTCACTTTTCTCTTTATATCCAGGATTATCTCCAGGAAAAATACGGCGAAGAGGCCTTGCGGACCGAGGGCTTCAGGGTAACAACGAGCCTTGACTGGGAACTCCAAGAAATAGCCGAGGAAGCAGTGGAAAACGGCGTTCTAAGAAACGATAGACTCTACGGCGGGTCGAATGGCGCCCTTCTCGCCATGGACCCCCAGACCGGCCAGATTCTGGCCTTGGTTGGCTCGAAAGATTATTTTGCTGATCCTAAACCTGACGGTTGCGAGCCGGGGAGAAACTGCACTTTTGAGGGGAACTTCAACGTCGCCCTCCAGGGCTTGAGGCAGCCAGGCTCGGCCTTTAAGCCTTTTGCCTATCTCACGGCTTTTCAAAAAGGATTGACGCCNGAAACAATTGTTTGGGATGTGCCCACTGAATTTAATTCAACCTGTCCGGCTGTTTTTGATCCCAANGTGAAAACNGGTGGTTGTTATCACCCCAGGAACTTTGACCANCAGTTTCGGGGACCAGTGAGGCTAGAAGAGGCCCTAGGCCAATCAATCAACGTCCCGGCAGTCAAGGTGCTTTATCTCGCCGGGCTCAAAGACACACTCGAGACCGCCTCCCGTTTCGGCATCACCACCCTGACTGATCCGAATCGCTACGGACTATCTTTGGTCCTCGGCGGAGGAGAAATAAAACTNGTGGAACTTGTTGGCGCTTACTCGGCGCTCGCGGCCGATGGCGTCAAACATGAACCAGTTACTATTTTGAGAATAGAAAACAGCCGGGGCGACGTGCTTGAGGAATACAAGGAGAATGAAGGCGGAACTGTGGTTGATCCCCAGCTGGCAAGACAAATCAACGACATTCTTTCTGACGTTTCACTCCGGGCGCCGCTTTTTAGGGCGAGCCTTGAACTGACTCAGGTCCCGGGTTATCAGGTCGCCCTGAAGACTGGAACTACCGACGACTACAAAGATGCCTGGACCTTTGGCTATACCCCCAATCTGGCGGTTGGTGTTTGGGCTGGCAATAATAACCGGGTATCCCTCACCAGCCAGGGTTCGAGTATTCTGGCGGCTGTACCGATGTGGCATGATTTTATGTCGAGGGCCCTACCGAAATTCCCAGCGGTCGGCTTTAACCATCCGGCTCCAACCTCAACCACAAACCCCGTTCTCCGGGGCGAGCTTGTTCGCGACGGCTTTCACAATATTCTTTATTACCTTAATCGGGTAGGTGATCCTCAATATCAAAACTGGGAGGCGGGAGTCAGGGGCTGGCTCCAAACTAATTCAGTTGACTTGTCCCGTTTCGAGTTGGTGGAGGCGAGCGAGGGTTTTGGTTCCGGCGATGCCGGTGGCGAGGGAGAAATCAATCTTAAAATAGATGAGCCGCGGAACGGGGATTTTACCGACGGTTCGATACTAGTGGGATTCAAGGTAGAATCTAAACGTCCAATTGCTAAAATCGAGATTTATTTTAACGATCGTCTCGTAGCCACTGAGTTTGGCGATTTAGGGCGAAAGCCAAGCTACGAAACAACGCTTAGCCCAAACGACATCCGTCTCCAAAATTCTTTAGTGATCAGAGTAGTTGATGAGGCGGGGTTAAGAGAAGAGCGGGAACTAATTATCTACCGCCGTTAGGCCAAGCCCTTGACTGGCATCAGAATATAAAAATAAGTGTTATCTCCCGGCGTCCTGATCACGGCCGGTTTTTCATCCCCGTTCAAGCCAACCATCACTTCCTCGCCGCCGGCCGTGCGGACCCCGTCTAAGAGATAGCGCCAGTTAAAGGAAACGGTGAGGGGGCCATCGGTCCCGGTCATTTGGCCATTGATTTTGGCCGGCAGAAGATAATTATTCTCTCCCACCGCGTTGTCGGCCGAATAAACCTCGAGCACTTTTTTGTCTTTAATCCTCAACTTCACCTCGTTACTCCTCGAGGCAAAAAGTCCGGAGAGCTTCAGAGCGCCAATAAGCTCCTCCCGGTTAACTAGAATCTCGGTGGCAATTTCTTTGGGCACAATCGCGCCGTAGTCGGGGAACTTCCCCTCGATCATCCGGGAGACAAACTCGAGATCATCGACTCGGAACATCACCTGATTATTGTTTAGATAAACATAGGCGCTCGACTCGTCTTTAATCGCCCTAACGAGCTCCTCAGCGGTCCTTAAGGGAACGATTAGGTCGGCCGTTTGTTTGTTTTTGTTTTTAATTTGATTGCCGCTGAGTTTGGCCTCGGCTAAACGAAAGCTGTCGGTGGCCACCAGCTTCAACTGATTTGTTTCGATCTCAAAGAGGACGCCGCTAATTTCCGGCCGCAGCTCCGAAATCTCGCCAGCCACCACCACCCGAGCCAGAGCGTCCCGCAGTAGAACCGAGTTTATTTCAATAAGTTCTTCTATTTTCTCGGTCTTGGGAATAACCGGAAAATCGCTCTCGTCGATCCCCTCGCACTTGGCCTCATAGTTGTCGGTTTTAACAATTAAATTGTTTTTTTTGTCTGTTTCGAGGGTTACCCTTTCGCTCGATAGATTATTAACGATGCCGGTCAAAAGCCCGTAGGGGATAGTCACCCCGCCCTCGTCAACTACTTTGCCGAAGATGTTTTTAGTAATCGCTAGTTCCAGGTTGGTGGTTGAAAGCCTGATTCTGTTACTCTCCGCCTTAATTAAAACGTTGCCTAAAACCGGCAGGTTTAGGGCCGAACCAACCGCCCGGCCCACGAGGTCTAGTCCAAGTTTCAAATTATTTTTTAAAACAACTAATTTCATAAGTTAATTTTTATTTAGTAGTTGTTAGTTAGTGGTTTTATTGGGGAAAAACTGATTTCTTGTTTTTAGGAAAGAGTTTTTAAGATTCAGGGCGGTTAATAAACTCTCGATAAATAGTGTGGCGATGATGGAGAAATTGGGGAGTATTTAGAGCGATCAAGGAAACCCGAAATTCGCCCCCCAGCTTATCCCGTGGTTTAGCTCAGACTACTCACTATTTCTTTAATCATTAAAATCTTCTGGTTTAGGTTTGAGTTTTTATTAACGTTCTCATTAATTTTTTTATAGGCGTAGATAGCGGTGGTGTGGTCTCTTTTACCGACCTTATTGGCAATATCCGGGTAGGACATGGCGAGGAGATCGCGGAAAAGAAACATGGCGATTTGTCTTGGCTCGACAAATTCCTTATTGCGCTGGCGGCCGACCAAGTCATTCGGCGAAATTTCAAAGAAGCTAGCTACTACCCTAATAATTTGGCTGGGACTGACCTTGATCGCGGTTTTTTCCGCCACCTCGGCGATGACCTTCTCGGCGAGCGTCGAATCAATTGGCCGGCCATAAGTTGATTGGTAGAAAAGGAGTTTATTGACGATGCCCTCGATTTCGCGGATGTTCTTTTGGGCCTTTTTGGCGATTAAATCGATGATTTTGTCATCAAGCGCCGCCTCCCGGTCCTGGAGCTTNGTTTTAGTGATAGCTACTCGGGTTTCATAGTCAGGAAAGGTAATATCGGCAATCATCCCGCCCTCAAATCGGGACCGGAGCCTGGCCTCAAGGGTTGGGATGGCCCTAGGCGGCCGATCCGAGGAGATAATAATCTGTTTATTGTTTTCATGGAGAGCGTTAAAGGTATGGAAGAATTCCTCCTCGGTCTTTTCCTTACCGCCAATAAACTGNATGTCNTCAATGATNAAAACNTCAACCCCCCGGTAGGTCTTTTTGATATCCTCAAAGCGATTATTCTTAACAGCCCAAACAACGTCGTTCGTAAATTTTTCCGAGGTAACGTATTTTACTTTAACCCTATTTTTATAGTTTTTTCTAATCTCGTTTCCGGCCGCCTGAATTAAATGGGTCTTACCCAAGCCCACGCCGCCATAAATGAAAAGCGGATTGTATTTGGTGCCGACCGTTTGAACTACGGCCGTGGTAGCTGAATGGGCCAACTCGTTGAACGAACCGACAACAAATGAGTTAAAAGTGTAACGCGGATTTAAACTAGTTTCCGGATCAACTTTGATTTCCGGAAGGGCCAGCTGTCCTTCGTTCAACCGTTCAGTTGTAAGTCTGGCCGACCTTGCTCGGTTGACTTTCTCCATAAAAACTCCCTCCACTACGTATTCTATCTTTCGCGTGGTGCTGTCGTAGTTTCTAATTGAACCGAGAATCAGTTTGTGATACTTCAACTCGACCCATTCCTTGGCGAAGTTATTAGGAAGAGCGATGAGAGCTGTTCCGTCTTGGGCATCTATGAGACGACTGTTTTTCAGCCAGGTGAGGAAATTCGGGCGGGAGATCTGCAGTTCTATCTCTGATAAAACCGCCTGCCAAAGCTCTTCCTTGGTCATTCTGTCCCTATTCTTAATAAAACATCCGCGTAAGTCAAACACTGATTTTAAGGCGAAATGTTGATTACTTGGGGATAAGACTTATAATACCGCCAGTGCCTAAAAGAACTTACCAACCGAAAAAGAAAAAGCGGGCTCGAACCCACGGNTTTCTTAAAAGAAAACGGACGCCGGGCGGACGCGCGGTGATTCGGCGTCGCCGGACCAAGGGCCGCGAGAGGCTGACGGTGTAGTTTTTAATGTTGCCTAAGCCTTACCGGCTCGACGTGGCCCAGTTCCCTAAAACTGCGAGCCCTATTTATAGGGGAAAATATTTTAGTGCAAAGCTGGTCCCGAATAATGTTCATTATTTAAGAGTGGGCATTATTACGAGTCGCAAGGTTATTCCGAAGGCGGTAAGGCGAAATGCTTTTAGGCGAAGGATCTTCGATTTTTGGGAATCGGAGTTAAGAAGGGCGCCGGCGGACCTTCTTATTATCGCCAAACCGGAGATTGCCGAGCTTAATCCGAGAAAAAAAGAAGATTTAATTAATCTCGAATCTGAATTAAACTTAATTAAGAATAAACTAAAATGATCGGCACACTTTTCAGAGAGATTTTATACCGTCCCCTTTTCAACATTTTGGTTTTTCTTTATGAGACAGTTGCCCTCCGCGATTTGGGTTTGGCTATTATTCTTTTTACTCTTTTTATCCGAGTTATTCTCTATCCCTTATTTCACCAAACCGCAAAACATCAAAAACTTTCCCAGAAACTTCAGCCCGAGATCAAGCAAATCAAAGAGCGTCATAAAGACCGCGAAGCCCAGACCAAGGCGATTATTGAGCTTTATCAAAAAAACAAGATCAGCCCCCTCACTCCTTTTGCCCTACTTTTAGTTCAGCTACCGATCTTGATTGCTCTCTACCGGATCTTTATTAACGGTTTTACCGAGGGAGCCTTGGGCCTGCTTTACTCCTTTGTTCCTCGGCCGGAGTTCTTTAACCAGACACTTTTTGGTTTAGTTAGGCTTGATGTCGTGAGCCTTCCCCTCGTTGTTATCGCCACTGGACTTCAATATCTCCAAGGGAGACTGGCCTTTAAGCCCCAGGCCGCCGGAGTGAAAAATACGGGCATGTTAAAGCTGACTGTACTTATTTTCCCCGCTCTAACCTTCTTTATTTTAATGAAGTTCCCCGCCGCCCTTAGCCTCTACTGGCTCTCGAGCACCGCTTTTTCTATAATTCAACAAGTAGTAGTCAACCGGTCTTTGGCCAAAAGAGATGTTTCCGATGGAGGGACTAAAAGAAAAAATCGAAAAACTGGTTAAATTAATGGGGTTCGGTGATTTTCGGATCGAATTCGAATCAGGGTCAAGAAGAGTTAGCCTTCATATCAACGATGGCGTTATTTCCGAAGAGCTCCTGCCGAGTTTCGTCTTGA
>C687J35174_10006900_pt1 | contig 14741 bp, 7 predicted proteins | sample RifCSPhighO2_01_FD_35174 | JGI IMG/M metagenome (IMG submission 35174) | reverse complement strand
ATTGCAGGCGTCGTCACACTGCAGATGAATTTACCCGGAACCGGAACTGCTGGAGTTGAAGGCGTCGTCCCAGCAGGTGTACCCGTCGTTGCACTCGCCGGCGTCTCCGTCACCTGAACACAATCTGCAGGCAGCAACTCAGACCCTTGAATTAACTCATGCGTATCAACAAATGCTCGAATGCCGTTCGCTTCAACAACTTCAAAACTGATAAAAATCTCATCGCCGCTCTGGAAAAAGTCTCGTGGCTGTGCTTGAATAATTGCCTGCGGCCTCGAAATAACAGGTGCCGTATCATCTCGTCGCACCGTTACCTGCCCTCCCGTCAAGTCAGCGCGATTGCCGACTTTATCCGGCGCAGCAGAAATCGATGCAGTCTTCGTACTTCCAGCGACAACTGACGTCGCAGAAATACCGCCCCACACACACGTCGTGCGCCCAGCAGTCGCAGTACAATTATCAGGTTTCTGCAAACTTCCCACGTAAATTGCAGCCAACTGGCTGAAGTCCGCACGAACAAGCAGCGGATCGACACCGCTTCCCGTTTCCGAAAACACCGCAACAAACGTATTATCCACACGTCCAACAAAATGTTCACCGTTTATAGGATGTTCAATACCGAAACTAATTAATGACGGACCATCCCGATCAACTTGAAACGATTGAGTGATATCACGCGTCGTCGTATAATGTCCATCGGACGCTTTAATTGTTAATGCAAGAGACTGATCAAAATCAATAGAAATATCATTCCACGTACACAAAAACACCTTCAAATTATTGCGCGTCGTCTTGAATTGGCAGGAACCAGTCGCATCCGTAAGTCCAGCTCCAGAAAGTGTCGCAGTAACAACAGAAGCCACATCTTCTTCAACTTCTACTGAAACAGTCGTCGTCACCGAACCTGGCGGAACAAACTCTCGTGACGCACCAATAGCGAGTGTATCAGCTTTGACGTTTGGCGCAGTCGGATCAAACTTCATGCTAATCGTCTTCGTGAGCGTATTACCTAAACGATCAACTGCAATAATTTGCAATGATTGCGCTGCAGCCGACGCTGTAATGGTGAGCAGCTCGTTCTCCGCACGCACAGATTTAATAATGGAACTTCCCGGAACACAAACGCCAGTTTTAATATCGCTCAGTGCATCGCCTTCTATTGTCTTGATAACCGCGCCGTTGTATTTAATTTGTACGCTCTTTAGCCCCGCACACGCAGACGGCTGTTCCGTGACCGTAAAACTCACCGAAGCTGCTGTCCCCGTCGTCTGCACCGCACTAGCCTCGATATCAGGCGCTTTTCCATCAAGCACAATAGGCACATCCGTACGTTCAACAACGACACCGAGCGAATTCTCTAAGACAAGTGGAATAGAACGCGACCCTTGATCACGCGGCCCAAATACTACATCTGTTGTACATTCCGTGCCCAATGCACCCGGAACAGAACAACTCTTGAATGGGAAACCATTAATTTTAACTTGCGAAGGCAGCACCGTCTCTGACCCACGCGCCGCAAGAACTTTCAACACCCATGTATCGCCCGTTGCATCAAGATATCCTTCAATATTATCAGAACCGGAGTTCTTCGTGACCGTAAGCGCCGCAAGCGTCTGCGCAGAATAAAGTGGCAATGATAATATCAATGCTATCATAAACGATGCAATAAACTTGAGATAAACCATATCATCAAGCCTCATCGTGCCACCCGATACTCAGGAACAAGTTGCTCCGCATACGTCTCCGAGTATTCTGTAACTTTGCTCATTTGATCTAAATCCTCAATCCTGCGTTTTTGTTTAGGAATGTCCGTTAATGCAGGTGACACTGCGAACAAACGCAATTCATTTGCTCCATATAAATCAGACGTTATAACAAGTGCATGCTCCGCATCCAACTCTAATCCACCATTCACAAGCGGCTCAAATTTAACTTCAGGAATAGTATATTCTTCTTCCGCAACATCAATACCAAATACATCCGCACTTACACTCTTTCGTTGAGCAGGAATCACAAACTCTTCATTAAGCATAAGTTGTATAGACACCGTATAGGTGCCCGACGGCAAACGTGCAGGCACAGGTTGTGCACCCGTAACAATCTGTGAGAACGTAAACGGATCATCAAATCGCGAAACACGCTTCAACGTGACAACTGCCTGTTCATTCGGCTTCAAATTCACCGGAACTGTCGAAAACTGCCATCCTTCGCCCGTTTCAACAGCAAGTGGATCTCCACCGAGTGACGTCGTCATGCACCCATCTTTGCCGCACTTAAAGACTTTCTTTTTCTGAATGAGCAAATTAAGTTCATGTAATGGCGCAATCGCAATCTCCAATATCTCATCTTTATCTTTAGCCGGATTGATTTGCTTTGACGTTCCTACATAATCAGGAGCATTCACATGCACAACACCGCCAACAGCAATAGGCAACGGAGCAGACAAAACACCCGCGTCATCTGTTGCTCCAATCGCACAATTTTTATCGCCCAGAACGAATGTTACTTGTGCATTTGGAATAGGTAACTGTGTATTCTCATCTTGAACAACGATTGTAACTATGCCACTCTTACGTTGATTAACGTCACAAAGTAAACTATCACGTCCAGCAAGCACAGGCGACGGCAGAATATCATCATGTTCGACTGGACGGTTATTGCGAACATTCGTCTCAAGTGCAAAATTAAAGAAAAATCCGCGGTTACCAAGTGCTGCCGGATCATACAGTGTGATCCAGACAGGATAACTTACATCATATGTCGTCTTAAATTTCTGTAATCCAAAGACGACACCAAACGTCGATAAGAATAAATTCTGTGGTTTAATAACTCCACCGCGAGCATTCGCATCAAAATAAGGCTGCCATTCATCAAGATAAGTAAATCGAACATCAAGATCTTCCGCGCCGGATAATGGCAGAATCATGTTATCATAAATGCGCTGCTTAGTAACCTGAAACTTCTCATCCGATTCAACCTGATACGAGAAGAAATTACGAGAACCATAAAACTGAAGTAATCCAACATACGTCGACAGTACATCCTGAAGCATCTGTTTGACATCGTTCTCCTGCCATACAACAGCAGATGCAAGTTCAAACGTCGTGTCCGTCATCGGCGGCAGCTTCGTCGTTTCCGTCCCCGAAAACAATGTCATGACACTGAGCGTATGTTCTTCAAGGAATGAAAAATCTCGCTGAGCCTCAAAAATAGAATTCGCAACATCAATCATGTGCTGCAATTTCAGCGGTACTTCAGTATAAAAATTCTCAAACGTCGCTCTTCTCGTCTCATGCTGTGCAGTTAACGGGTAAATTAATTGCACATTAATGCTTCGTTCCGTAATCGACACACGAGCTTCCGGCTCTTCAGCTTGAACTGCATATCCCTGCGACGTAAACGTTCGATAAGCATCAATACAATAGTCGAGTTCTTCCTCAACCCACTGTTTAAGTTCCGCTTCCATCAGTTCAGTCGTCGGTTTCAACGTCGATAGTTGAACAATATTCGCATCGTTTGCCGCACTGTTATAGAGCCAGTATGGAATCGCCGTATCAGAAAATAACACACCATCAGAATCAGTAGGATTCTCCGATTCGAATCGTAATCCATGCCATTCTCGCGGTCGTATGTATCCACCCTGCTGACCTAACCGAATTAAACCCTGCTCAGCAGTGATACGTAAACAATCTTCAGTAAAAACTTTCAACGGATTAAATTCAAGCGGCACATCTTCCGCAACCCGTCGTGCGTCTGACGTTCCCGTAATATCTCCCTGAAACGCAAAATAAAGCACAAACACCGCCGCAACAAGTACACCTACTAGGATAAATAGCGTAACTTGTCCGCGTTTGCTCGTTTTCATCAGTCCTCTTTTCATTTTGATAATAATAGTTTGTTTAAATAGTTTCTTGTGAGTAAAATAGTGTGTAAGGGAGTACGTAAGTCCCCGTAGTTATAGTTCTCGTCCTCTCGTGCGGCAACTATGGTGGTGATGAGCGAAGCGAATAGGTCAAATTTGCAGATTTGACCGTCACCCACCATAATTGTTGCCGCAGTAGAGTTAATCATAATTTAATCACCAAATTAATCATAGTACAATAAATCATTTCATCTCATCCCCAAATACATTTCAAGTTCAACAAACAATACCCTATCTTTCATGTAATGCCACACGATACACGAAAGTATAGCCCCAACCACCCCAAACACGAACGAAATCAGCATCCAATTAATGATTGAAAGTGGCGCCTGCAGCGTAAAGTCCATCGTGATTAGCAGTGCAGAAACAAAAGGAATCGCCGCCAGCGAAAGTGCCGACCCAACAATTAAATCAAACGCCAAAAAATGAATGCGAAATTTGAGCACAAGATATACAAGTTCAAATAAAAGCGCTGCAACAGCAAAGCAGACTACTTTCTTCACCCCAAGTACACCAACATTATCGATGTCCATCGTCAAAAGTGCAACAAATACATAAAAAAGCATAAATACACCAGTCTTATGTACAAGATGCATCACAAATACACTCATGAAACTAAGGACAAGCACACCAAAAATAAAAGAGAGTGACAATGGAAGCACTTTCTGCCCAACATAAATAAAAAGTGACGCAAGAAGTGCAAGTGCAAGTACAAACACGATGTCCTTTCGCGTAATATCTCGAACATGTTCATGAGCTATCATAAAGTCCTCAACACTTCTCCCCAAATTCGGCAGTACGAAGTATATGTTTCAGCGCATCCGAAGCAACCTTACGTTGACAACCCGAACCATTCACATTTTCTTTCATTTTTCCACCTCAAAATATTTTTTGAGGCGCCAGCGGAGTCCGCTGTGCACCTCAAAATTTTTTACCTTTTCGAGGTGCCAGCGGCGTACCGCTCTGCACCTCTATGACACCTTTTCGATGAACAATACGACCCGTAAGCTGTGATTCAAGGACAGGAATAACATGCCGGAGTTCAGCAAGATGCTCTTCATAATAGACTGATTTCAATTTATATGCAGTTGTCGTCATCTTTTTTTCGATGAAGCAACGATGCTGCAATCGTTTCAACAATTGCTGTGTCTCGTCAAAATCAATACGAAGACGATGCAATCGCCGTCGTATAAGCGCATGTCGAACGCCGGAAAATAAAGGATAGCAGCCTACTATAACGACAACAAAAAAGGCTACAAGAATCCATTTATTGCGCACAAAGAAATTCTGTTGAACTTTTTCAATGAGCATCAAACGATTATGATCCGTGCGAGATTCATCGAGCATACGCTGAGACTGTTCAAGAAGTGAAAGCATCGCATCATAACGCTCCTCATCAAGTGCAGCACGTGCATCATGATGCAGCGCCTGAGCGTTCGTCACATCAATTGATTGTTCAGCTGCCCTTGAAAGTTCTTGATCAAAGAGTTCAAGCTGATCACGTCCAAGATAAGCAGTATCACGAATGTACAGCGCAAGCTGTCCTATAACAATCGGCGTCCTAAAATCTTGCGCTAAAAACGCTTGTTCTGCCTCAGCATACGCGTCATTGAGATATCGAACTGTAAAGTTCAGTGCTTCCATCTCGTCAATAATCAAAACAATTGAATCAAGCGATTCTTGAGCCGCTTCGTAACTAACTTCCGTTTCCTGATACACGAATCCACGAGGCGCAACGTCAACGACGCTCAACGCGGAAACAAGAGGAACCACTAAAACAAATAACAAAGAAAGTAAAGATACAAAGCAATAGAAAGAAAATTTCATTTTCATTGTTTCCACCCGGAAAGATCCATCAGATCAGCATTCAACCCGCCCGAAAGTCGCCGCTGGAGCCTGCGCCCTTCAGCTTTGCGGCGAATGTCCGAAATCTCTACAAGTGTCAAGTCCTTAGCTTCAAGTGTTTTCCGTGTCGTTCGCGCCATGCGCAGGAGTTCAGCATCAAATGCAGCTTCAGCGTCACCAACAACCGGAGCAGGAGATACAGGTTTCTTCGGTAATTCAATATTAAAGCGGTCTTCTGCAACACGAAGTATCGAAGATTCAGATGCATGAACAGGCACCCAATGCCGCCCTTCTGTATCAGTTTTATGTTCAGATTTCAACACGGCATGCTTTTCAAGCGTCCGCAAGTGTCGGCCTAATGCCGTGTGCCGAGCAGTTTCCGTGGGATGGTCTGGATAAGATTGATGAACGTGCCGAACATGTTGACCATCATGCGAATGACGAGATGTCTGTGTCAAAGATGTCAATGGTAATGCTCTGCGTGGCAGTGTAATCTTCTTCAGCAGTCGTTTAAGCACCAGCACATATTTCTGAAGCCACTGCACACATCGAGATTCGCCAAATCCACCATCTTTGCGCAGCTGCTCTTCAAGCACTGCTTCATCGTGCTCAATACTGGTGAGCCGTGCAGAATAATCATGATGAATGCGCTGGAAATGGTCTCGCCCAATTTTTTTGCGAATCAAGTAATCCAATTGATTTTCTTTTATCAAATGTGTAAGCGATTCTCTCTCAGTACGAAGTGCAGAAATGCGATGCTGCATCGACAACAGCAAGTTCTTCTTCGTGCGCAGGCTAATGCGCAGCTTCTTGATATCTGTTAAGCGATTGTTGTAGTAATCAACTGCACGTTTATATTGACCAGAAGACATGCTATGATCATCAAAATACTTCTTTTGAGTTTCATGCAGCAATGTGTGAATCGTCGCTTCCTCTTTCTCAAGGTTGCGCATCCGCTGATCAATAATATAGACGATAAATGTGCCATAGGTAAGTAATCCAATAATCAGTGCAATGATTAAACCACCACCAATTGCCCACCAGTATTCCATGAAAAACCAAACAACATTGAGTCTGCTTTTTGTTTCAAGTGCATACTGAAGTTGCGCACTTTTCGCTCGTTCAAGCGCCTGTACAAAATCGCCGCGTTTAAATGAAAGTTGTGCAAGATCAAGCGCAGCCTGCGTCTGCGGAACACGGAGCCATCGCGAGTTCGCTTCTGCAATACTTTGTTCCACACTAAAAAGTGTCGTATGAGCAGCAAACGCGGCGTCATGAATTGAAAATATCTGTGCAACAAACGAAGATGCCGCATCATAATGACCAAGTTTAATTGCTTCGTCTGCACGAACTGCTAAATCCTTGACTGCATCAACAACAAAACCTGCGTCAATCATTTCATCAATTGCTTCGCGCGCATCTGCTAAATTTTCAATGACATCATCGCTCGAATGCTCCCCGACAGTAAAAAGTAGCGTCCGTAATTCACTAATAAATCGCGATGTAAATCCAGCTGCTGTAGAATTCACAGGAATAAGTTCCGCATTAATTTGAACCGTCAAGTTATAGTCTGAAGTAGTCAAATACTCCGGAGCTGCAACATCAAGTGAAAAATCAAGTTGTTCGCCATACGCCAAGCTAAGTTTGCTAATATCACGCAACTCGTAAATACGCAATAATGCACGTGTACCCTTCGTGCCAATAAGATCAACTGCAACGTCCCCTAATCCATCTCCGGTTAAATCTGCATAACGTGCCTTGCCCCGATGAACAAACAGTGTTTGAGGCGTTGACGCAAGCGTGATCTGCATGCCATCGTCCCACACATCTTCAACAGTTAATGTATGTTCGCCAGCGCCCGATACTCTAAACGTCGTTGGATCATCTGTTCGTAACTCATGCTCGACAAACCGTGACGGATTAATTGGAGAGGACACAACCGTATAGGATGATAAAAATCCGAATACACGAACGTCAATATGCTCCATCATCGCATGCTCGTAAAGATTCGTAATTGTTAACGGGACACTGTCGCCTGATCCTCGAGCAACATGAATCTTTTCAACCGTCTGAATAGTATTGCTTGCTCCACCCTTTGCTTTGAACGAAACACTGCCNCCACTTCCACCNCCCGATGCTGAAGCCGATGACGTGCCCGATGAACTGCTCGTCGAACTGCCGCCGGAAGTGCCGCCGATAGTCAGAGGTTCACTGACCGTAATACGAATATGATCGCCGAACGTCAGATTCAGATCAGTAAGATTAACACCAGACATATTAATGCCGGTCGCATTGACATAAACATCATAAAAGCCCGCCTGCAAAGTCGAAGGAATTGAAACACGAAGCGTTTGTTGAGCGCTGTCGCCGGACGCAAGATCACCAATAAATGAAGTGGCCGAACCAAAAGTGATAATCCAATGTTGAGGAAGAGTAAAAGTCACACTAACGTTTGTGGCATTGCCCTCGCCGAAATTTTTGAGGAAGTTGACGAACTCAACAGTGTCGCCAAGCACCGCATTAATCTCTTCAGATGCAGGTGTGCTGAACGACGAAGAGAGTATCGGCTGACCCGGCGCAACAACAATCGTGCCTGTTGCAGTTTGATAGCGTGGGTTCGCAGCAGTATCATTAACAGAAACATTCAATACAACCGTTTTTACACCCGTAGAACTGTTGTCATTGATTCGAATGTGCTTCAGCCCGCCGGGCAGCAGGCTAAAATTCTCGCTGATATTATAAACAGTAAGATTTGATGAGGAGGTGAGATTAAAATAGAGATGAACATCGCCCGTGTTATTCACAGTAAGATTGCCAACGCTGACATTAAGACCAAGCGATGATATCGCAACAGGAAACGTAGAAGGATTGACAGTCCAATTTCGATCAAATTCTATAACGACAGAAACAACTGTGCTTAGATCTTTGTTGCCCGCGCCGTCCAGTGCGAACAAGCGAAGCTGGTACGTCCCGCTTTGGGTCGCATTAAACGATGCATTGAACAGCCCGCTGTTGGACAGAACCATCGTTACGTTCACATAGCTCGTATCGCTTTCATTGCTGAGTTTGTACTGCAAAATAACCGACTGCACAGATGTCGTATTGTCAGAAATATCGGCAAGCACGGTAACATTCGTAAAGGGATCCAAATCAGCAGCGGTGCCTGGACTCGTTGTCAAACTGTTAAACTGCGGAGCAGCGGTATCGACAGTAAACACCTGCTGCATACTGACATTATGATTAGGAATGCTGTCATTGCAAGCGACGCTCCAGTTGTAATCAGCATCTTTAAAGCCTGTAATATTCAAGACAGTTGACTGCCCAGAAACGACAGATACCATGGTGAGATTAGACGTCGCATTGATCAAGAGCGAGCAATTCAAAAATGCATCATTATCATCGGTCGCAGTGAACGTAAATCCAATATAATTTTTTGACGCATTAAAGTAAGCCGACGGGGAAGTTAATACTATCGATGGCGCAACCGCATTTCCCACAGTAAAATTTGAAAATTCAGAACTGTTAACGTTGTTATTGGCGGTGTCGTTGGCAATAACGCGGATGCTATAACTGCCCAGAAGATTAGTTATTGTAAAACTTGCATTGAAACGCTGAGCGCTGCCGTTGCTCAGTACAACCTGCCGCACCGTGCCATTAGGCAGCGTCACATTGGCAAGCACCACAGAAACAAAACTGTTATCGCTGACATTAACTGAGATATTAACAACAGCATTTGGGTTAAAATTTGAGCCAATAATAGGAACGATATCTGTAACATTTGGAGCCAGAACATCACCAATAGCAAAAAGTCCAGTTTCAGAGCTGTTGATATTGTTAAACGAGGTAGAGGTATCATTCGCAATGACGCGATACGTATAATATCCCAGAGACGCAGTATGTGCGAACGAAACATTGTATAAGCTTGAGCTGCCCGTGTTATTGGTCATGAAAAGTGAAAAGACTGAGCCGTTTGGAGCAGTCACGTTGACGAGTACAGCACTCACCAGAACATCATCAGTGATATTTACGGTAATATTGACAGTCGTATTGAGAGGAAACGAAGTACCATAGATTGTCGTTAAATTGGTGACATTCGGAGCGCGGAAATCGCCGACAGTAAATAATGAAGTGACGCTTGCATTAACATTTTGATGTGCACTCGTATCATTTGCAATAGCATGGACAGTATAATATCCAGAAAAGCTCGTCAGGTTAAACGTAAAGTTATACACCGAACCCGTAACGTTGCGCAGTATGTAACTAATCATGCTTCCATTAGGCAGCGTAACATTCGCAAGCACGGCTGAAACATTAATATTATCAAATACCGTGATATTGACAGGCACAAGTGCATTGCGCGCAAAGTTATTGCCCGACGGCGTGATAGACGTCACATTCGGCACAGGATCATATTGTGACCATGCAAAAAAGAAACCTTCTTGATCACCATTAAGCACTTCACTGCTCGTTTCAATAGGCGACTCGCCGATTCCTCCAAACACGCTTCCTGTCCAGCGCACCAGCGAAACATCTTCAGCAATATCCGAAGCAGCAGCAATGACTCGTTCTGTCGTCGGATGCGTAAAAAATCGAAGTCCAGCAATATCGTCCGAAGCAAAATCAGCAGTAGTCTGAGTTATCGTCAAATCAGCCGTGCCCCACGAATTAGACTTTGTAAAATTAAAATAATCGACAGCAAGCGAATTAAAATCAACGAAACCAAAGACAGCAGTGTTCGAATTGAACCACGTACAGTCAACATTAGCTGAATCTGCACCCGAAGGCTCAGTCTGCGCATCCTCCGCAGGTGGACTGACTAATATTTGCGTGCCGTCCCACATGCGAACGTTGACGTCGTTGCCGCTATCTTGAGCGATGATGCCAATATAGTCCCCGATAGGATCAGGACACAAGCGAATGGAAGTAAGCGTATTACCAAGATCGATTGACGCTTCATTGCTCCAGTGTGGCGCAGTCGGTGAAAACGTCCTATACACAAGATTATTACCATCACCGTACACTGCAAGCCCCTGCCCACTTGATTCCCATGCAAAGCTAAAATGCTCCGCAGCAGCAGATGCACCGTTTGTAGTCAGGGTAAAATTACGTTCGAGTTCAAATCCGCTGCCGTTCCATAAAGCAGCATGAAGATCATTTGCAGACGTCGAAAGCACGAGCATAACATCATCCGCCCCTTTTCGTGGCGAGGCCTGCACCCAGTGCACAGGACTTCCAGAGAGCCCCGTCACAAGCGTCCGCTGAGTTGTATAAGTCCCATTCCAAATTCTATAGGAGAGAACATTATTCGCCGCAGACGAATTTTCATAAACGATCAGCACATCACCCGACACATCTTCAACGGCGATATCAAACGCACGCTGCGCCGAGTTTGGCGCGTCCACGCTGACTTCAAGCAAGTTCCCCCACTGCCGAGTCGCATTAAATATCTGAAGATTGACATCGTTGCTGCTGTCAAGCGTTCCTAAAACGAGTTCATCACGTTCATGATTCGCACGCAATATAGTCCATTGCGGATCATCCGTTCCTGACGTCCCAAGCGAAGAAGCGCTCGCTTCCGCAGTAAAGTTAAACGTCGTATCATTCCAAATACGATAGCGTGGCATAGCCGTATTCGATTCTCCATATACAATAAAACCTTCAGCAGTCGTCGAATTAATTATACCTGCAGAAACAAGCGGAACAAGAACAGTCCCAAGGAACAGAACAACCATGCACAGTCCAAATTTTTTGTTATGAATCATTTTTTGAACCACGCCGTTGCTTTGCCAATGGTAAAACAGTCAATAGCCTTAGCCATCTGAAGCTTCAAGCAGTAACGATCTGCCGTATGCCACGCAATACCAAGTGTTTCCGAGATCTCTCGTGTAGAAACCGGTTTAGATGCGCCGCTAATGAAACCAAAAATAAGTTTGTCCAACCTCTTTTTTGTCATAAATCAAAAAAAAGGAACAAAAACGAATTTATAAATATTCGCATTTAGAATCAATATTAACACCAAACAATAGTAACAAATGATAATAACTAACAATAGTAACAAATAATAGTAAGTAATATTAATTACCAACATTTGCATTTTTAAGACTAAAATAATGCATAATAAGCTGTGAGGAAAAATAAATAAAAATACCCACAGTAAGCTATGGGTATTTACGCAGAGGATTTTTATTTGTCAAGAATCCGAAGATTCTTGAGCACAGTCAATATTCGATGGAATATTGATGCTTGAAAACATTTGCTTTCTAGGGAGAAACAAATATGCTCAATGACAGCAGTCATTGACATAGGTCTAATGCCCCGCAGTTTACGCGACCCATTTTCATTGAGTAACTTAGTTCGAACTCATTTCGTCGTGCTGAACCACACTTTGCTGATTAAGGACATCTAAAAGGGATACACAGGAGAACAATAGTTTTGATCCTATCGCATCAATAATCTATTTCTCAGGCAAATACTTATCAAGCCAACCTTGAACTTTCGAACGAAATATCATCTTCAAGCGATCTGAATTATACTTTGTGCGCGCCATTTTCTGAAATTTATTTAAAAGAACAGGATTAAACTGCCCTTTTTTGTGCAGAACATATGCAAGCGCGCCCATGGAAACTGAACCAACAAATACAAGTCCAGCCAAAAGCAAGTTTTGAGGCTGTACAACATCAAACGCCCCAACAACAAAACCCGTGGGCGATTGTGCTGAAAGTGTAAATACAGTGCTTAACATACCCACTGCTGCTACCCCAAGAAGTGCCGTAACCACTGCGCTATGATGCTGCATACGCTGCCCAATTTCCGGCCTGAACTGTTGAACGTGAACAACTTCATCGACAAACATGCACGATTTTTGAACAAGCTGCGAGTTTAAATCAGCTTGAAGACACGTAAAAATGCCTAATTGGCCGCCAGTCTTCGTTTTCTGTATGATAGAACTAACAAACTGCTGTGCAGCCTTGCCATGCTGATCGTAAATAGTTAACGTCGACAATGAATCAAAAACCACTGCATCAAATGCACCCGTCCTCATCACTTCAGAAATCGCTAAACTCAATTCCGTAAACGATCCTGGTGAAGAAACATACAGTACATTATCCTGATCTTTGCTTTGACCAAGACTTCTGGAAACGGTATCAATAAAAAACACATTACGTAGACTCAAATTATGTTGCAAGAATGTATGCTGAAGGGATGCCGCTGATTTGTTCAACGTCACAAAACAGATTGTCTTATCCTTAAGTTGATGAACAACTTCCAGCAAACATTGAGCGTAATGATCATCAGAAAAAACAGACAGGTAAACATTTCCGTCACGCAACTCTTTGTTTTGCATAGAGTAGGAGAAGTTCAAACGCATTTAAATAGATTTGGGTTTGAAAAATTCCAAGTGAATATGTCAGAAATGCTACGCATTTCTGAGCACGCCAGAATCTACGGATTCTTAGCGTGTCAGAAACAATATGTTTCTGATCATGCTCAAGAACCTCGGAATGCATCGCATTCAGAGATTCCAGCAGCGCACTGCTGAGAACCATCGGTGGTTATTGACATGTCTGAAATGCTACGCATTTCTGAGCATGATCAATAACATACGGACCAAAGTCCGTATGTTATTGACATAAAAAAGATTTGCTTTCGAAAACTAGGTATCGTGAAACCACGAAGCGAACTTCACCCTAGAGTACTTCGTTTTGTAACACTGGCCGTCATATCAATCACCGTATCACAAACGAGCGACAACTCGTCGATAATCCAGCGATCTGTATCCTCATGGAGCCCAACCATAACTCCGCACATTTCATGTTCTCGGATGCGTTCAATCATCGCGCGACAAAACTTGATAACCGTCGTTGAATCATGATAAATAGTAAACGCGTCCAACGAATCAATAAGAATAAACGAAATATCCTGATGTTTATACAGCGGTTCCAGCGAAATGCTCAAATTAGTCAGGCTTTCAATAGATTTTAAGTATACAACATTATCTTCATCACCAGTACGCGAGCTTACACAATCAATAAAGAATAATTTGGTATCATCAACACCCGCTTGTTGAATTTGACGCAGCAAACTAGGATATGGATGATTCACACTAACATATGCGCCATGATGCCCGCGTTCATGAACCAGCATCTTCAATATATGCATGTTCGCCGCTTTATGTGATTCGGCCGGAAGAATAGTAAGTACAATAAATTTCTCAGGTAATTCACGCAGCTGGCGAAGAAGTTCTTCCATGAGAAAAATAAAAGATTATCTCTTTAAATACCTATCGTGCTTCCATGATCGAAGCAAGACAAGAGCAAGGATAATGAATGCAAGACAAGCTCCTGCAATCACCATATTTTTCAAAGGATTAGATGAACGAACAGGAACAACCGCTGAAGATGCCGCAGATATTGGTTCAGTAACATCACTAACATCAACAGGAGCAGTTTCAATAACTGCAGGAACGGAACTTTTTTCCGCAATACCCACAACAAAATAGCTGAAGCCCGGCGTTACAGATTTATAATCATGCTTTCCGTTAACAATGCCAATATATGAAGTTTCAAGTTCGTGCCAAAAATTATCACGATATCTGAATATCTTAACTAAAGAAGGATCGCCGGCATTGGACGATACCCAGGAATCATCAACAGTAAACGAGAGAGTTGCTTGCCGCACTGCTGCACCGGTTTTAACAAACTCCAGATACTGATAAGTCTTGCCTTCAAAAAGAACAGAAGTATCTGGACGAGCACCGTGACTTGTGACTTGAAGCGTTAAATCATCAGCATCTTTATCAACGGACATAACGACAGATGTTATTGAAATGTCTTCATGACCGACATTCATGAACAGCGAATCGCCAGCGCGCGGAGCTTCCCAAGATTCAGTTTTGGATACAACGCTCGCGCCGCCACCCGCACCTGCACTACCGCCACCGCCACCGCCGCCACCACCTCCTCCGCCGCCGCCA
>C687J35174_10006895_pt1 | contig 14742 bp, 12 predicted proteins | sample RifCSPhighO2_01_FD_35174 | JGI IMG/M metagenome (IMG submission 35174) | reverse complement strand
GGTTTACTTGATAAAACCAAAACATCCACCGGATCGCCGTCATCTGCCAAAGTATTAGGAATAAATCCGTAATTGAATGGATATTTCATTTCGGTATAAAGAAACCGGTTCACGAAAATCACTCCGGAATCTTTGTCCAGTTCATACTTAACCGAAACTCCCTGCGGTATTTCTATAAAAACATTCACTTCTTCCGGCGGATTCTTTCCTACTCCAATCTTTGATAGATCCATGGAAATATTATATTCGAATATCCCCCTACTCACAAGTCTTATTTTCTAGATTCCAAATTCCACCTGGGAGGTGGGTAGCTATTGACACCTGGGGAGTTTTAGTTAAGAATAAAACTATAATGCCCGGACGTTTACTTCCTCTAGTTGAGGGTCAAGTCTATCATGTTTTTAACCGAGGGATTGATCACCGTCCTACATTCACTAATAAATCAGAATTAAAAAGAGCTATAGCGGTTATGGACCATTACCGTTTTGTCAGTCCTCCACTAAAATTTTCTAAATTTCTTAAACTTCCCGTTGAAGAAAGAGGTAGGCTTCAAACCGAGATGAGAGNTAGGCCAAAGTTAGTGGAGATTCTAAGTTTTTGTTTGATGCCTAATCATTTCCATTTGCTTTTAAGACAAGTTTATGAAAAAGGCATATCAAAGTTTTTATCAAATTTTCAAAATAGTTATACAAGGTACTTCAATATAAAAAATGAGAGAGATGGCCCACTTTTCTTGGATCAGTTTAAGGCAGTTTTCGTTGAAACAGATGAGCAATTAATACATGTTTCAAGATACATTCACCTTAATCCTACGACTTCGTATTTGCTTAAAGATTTCGACTNATTACTTAAATATCCTTGGTCGTNTTTGCCCGAATACATTCAAGGAAAAGAATTCATCTGTGAGATAAGCACAATTTTGGGTTTTTTTAAAGCTGATGGAAGCTACGAGGATTTCCTAAAGGATCAACTAGGATACCAAAGAGAGCTTAATGTGATTAAACATCTTCTTATAAAATAATTCACCTGGGAGGTGGATTTATAGCGCCACCTAGGGAGTCTGCAAAAGGGGTTCTGTAAGCATTTCTCTCTTCCGGCGGATTCTTCCCCACCGCCAACTTCTTGATATACATTGTTAATCTATTGGTACAATTCTAGCTCGCAATTTTCTTAATAGATTTGAAACATCAGGAAATGCGGGGGTATTAAACTTGTCACCCGTATTCTGATCTACCCATTTTTCAATAGAGTCTATTCGATGAGATATGATATTTCCTGAAGGCAATTCAACATAATTTTCAAACGGAGTAAACCATTCGTTAACTTCAATTACTCTTTATTTTGGTTGACCTTCTGGTGGTGTTAAATCTGTCATAAATCTAAAGTCGCTAGTTTCGCGTTTGATTGGATAAAGTGTTTTCGCGGGGGGACTTCATCGCCCATAAGCATTGTGAAAGTCGCATCTGCTTCTTCGGCGTCATCGACCGCTACCTGCTTTAAAATTCTGTTTGCAGGATTCATTGTGGTCTCCCAAAGCTGTTCAGGATTCATTTCTCCAAGACCCTTATAGCGCTGAATTGAAATATTAAGCTTTGTGTTTTTTTCTCTTACTGCTTTAACAACCTTGTCTTTTTCATCATCNGAGTAAGCGTATTGAATTTCTTTTCCTGCTTGGACTTTGTACAGTGGCGGCTGAGCTATATAAAGATAACCATGTTTTATGATATCGGGCAGATGTCTGTAGAAAAAAGTTAATATGAGAGTTTCGATGTGTTCCCCGTCTACATCAGCATCAGTCATGATAATAATTCTGTGATACCTTAGTCTCTCAAACTTCACCGTTTCGCCTATTCCCATTCCAAGTGCGATTATTAAATTTTTAAGTTCTTCGTGCTCGATTATCTTATCAAGTCTTGCCCTCTCAGTGTTAAGAATTTTTCCTCCAATAGGGAGAATGGCCTGAAACTTCCTATCTCTTCCCTGCTTTGCGCTTCCGCCTGCCGAGTCACCCTCTACTATATATAGTTCTGATATGGCCGGGTCTTTTTCTTGACAATCCGCGAGTTTGCCCGGAAGAGATGAGCCTTCAAGCGCACCCTTTCGTAATATTGCCTCTTTGGCAGCTTTCGCAGCAAGTCTTGCCTTGGCAGCCAGATAAACCTTCTCAAGGATTTTTCGTCCGTCAGTAGGATTTTCCTCAAAATAAGTACTTAAACCTTCTTTTACAATTGTCGAAACCAATGGTTGGATTTCGGCATTACCAAGTTTTCCCTTAGTCTGCCCTTCAAACTGAATTTTATCCTGCGGCATTTTTACAAAAACGACAGCTGTCAGTCCTTCTCTCGTATCGTCTCCTGTTATAGAATCTTCCTCGGATTTAAACGATCCTATTTTTTTACCGTAATCATTTATTGCCCTTGTTAAGGCCATTCGGAACCCTGTAAGATGAGTTCCCCCGTTTACGGTATTTATGACATTTACATAGCTTTCTACGTTTTCCGTATACCCATTGTTATATTGAAGTGCGACCTCTACTTCAACTTCACCAACCTGTTTTGTTATGAAAATCGCCTTATGAATGGGGTCTTTATTTTCATTAAGCCTTATGACCAAAGAGGTTATCCCGCCTTCAAAATAATAATTTACTTCTTTGGCCGGGTCGGTCCTTAGGTCGTAAAGATGAAAATAAAGACTTGGCACAAGGTATGCCCTTTCTCTTATTGCTTTTTTTACAGTGTCGAAATCAAATTCAATTGTTGAGAAGATATCGTTGTCGGCCAAGAATGTAGCAGCGGTTCCGGTTTTCCGATCGTCTTTAAAATTGGAGAGCTCAATCTTTGACTTCGGTACAATTTCTACTTTTGTCTTGGGTGCTCCTCTTTGGTACTCTTGTCTATGAAATTTCCCGTTTCTTTTTACTTCAACCCACATCCATTTGGAAAGTGCGTTTACAACTGACGATCCTACTCCGTGAAGACCCCCCGAGATTTTGTAAGCAGAGCCGCCAAATTTTCCTCCTGCATGAAGTTTGGTCATGACGATTTCAAGAGCGGATTTCTTAAACTGCGGCATTATATCTACTGGAATTCCACGTCCGTCATCAACAACTGTTGCCGAGTTGTCTTCGTTAAGAGCAATCCAGACGTTTTTCGCATGTCCTGCAAGAGCCTCGTCAACCGCGTTATCAATAATCTCCCGCAAGGTTTCATGAAGTCCGATTACATCGGTTGATCCGATATACATTCCAGGCCTTTTACGTACCGGCTCTAGGCCTTCTAAGACTTGAATGGTTTTTGCAGAATAATCAGAGGATATTTTCTCTTGAGGTTTATCTTTGTCCAGAGCCATTAGTTAATTATACAAAATTTCAACCTCAATTTCCACAATCAGTAGAAAATTTAAACAGATGAAAGTTTAAGATTTGATTTTGTTAAATAGAAGTATTACATTTATTACTATTATACTAGTATATTAGTAATTGGAGAAATATGAAGCAGGAAGAAGTTTAGTTTAAGGTAGGAGTACTAATATATTAGTGATTCACTCCTAAACTCTTCTGCGGAGTTTTCTGAGGCGTTCTATGGAAAGATTTATTAGATATCTTGGATAGTTTATTACATAATCCTGCGCCTGAAGGTATTCGACATCTTCTCCACCGAAGCCTCGTTTGAAAATAGATAAACCATAGAATCTGTGTTTCGGATCATTAGCAACGCCCCATAGATTATATCTTTTAAAACCTCTTTCTTTGGCTTGCCTTATCGCCTCCCACTGTATAAGATATGCGCCGGGATAATTTCTTCCCTCATCCGTACGAGCGCCGTAATGGTAGACCGCCTCCTTTCCGTAAAAAATTATAAAAGCTTGAGCTAAAAGTTTTTTTTCAAGAAAAGCATTATATAAGAGTGCAAGATTATTCTCTGCCAAAATTTTAAATTGTTCGTGTAAATATTCATAGGGAAAAGGAACAAATCTCTGGCGAAGCGATGTCTCAACCTGAAGATCGTAGAAATTTTTTATATCTTTTGGATTTGAGGAGGTAGTTATTTTAATATTTTCTTTTTGGGCCCTTTTTATTTCGTATCTTGTCGTTTTTCTCATATTCCGCAGGAGTTCTTCCTCGGACTTTGCTATATCAAGCTGTGATGTAAGTTGGGCATGAAGGTGCATAGGAGCATTAATAAAACCGCATTTTTTAAAGAGATTTTTTGAAAAATCATTTGACAATAGCTGAGGTCTTACCCTTGCAAAAGCGCAATCCTTAAGAAATGTAATCTTTTTTATTTCTTTGCAGAAAGTTTGCGTCATGTCCTCATCTTCCCAGTCAATTATCGGCCCTCCGGGGACTATGAGGTGCTTTCCTCTTCTAGCTTTTTCAACAATTGAGAGCATAACCCCCCTGAGCTTATTGTTTTTATAAAAACCTGTTCTTACAATTTCTTGTCCCAGGTTTTCGTGAAACTGTCCCCAGTACCATGACTGAAGAAAATTGGCTTCTTCTCTTTTGCTTAAGAAGCTCTCCCATCTCTCTTTACTCTCAATTGTTTTAATTTTTATCTCAGCCATTCTGTTATAAGTTTTGACAAATAAAGCGCCTGCTTTTCAGATATATTTTTATGAGTTGGAAGATTTACAATTTTTTGCGAAATTTCCTGCGCATTTGGGCAATCATTTCCGTAATCTATCTTTTCCATAAATCTTTTCGGAGAAATTGGTGCATCATACCAAATGTCCGAAAGATGAAATCCATTATTTCTTAAGTGTCTTATCAAACCATCGCAATTGTCTAGGAAAATTGGAAAACGTAAATTAGAAGAGCTATCTATTAGAGAAGTAATCTTTTCAAATAATATTTCAGAAGGCAAGTTTTCTTTATAAATCTTTGCAATTTTCCTTCTATGGCCTATATCATTTTTAAGATTTTCCAGAGAGTAGAGTGCAAGGGATTGATAGGATTTAGGAAGAGAGATCAATCCGTATAGCGAGTCATCCATAGGCATAGATAAAACATTCGTCTTTTTTAATAAGTAGTGCAGAAGTTTACCCATTCCTAAATTGTAAGTAGATCTAATAAGCAAAGTAAGTAAAGGATAAAAACAATCTAAAACTTGTTTTTTAAGTGACGGATCTGAAAATTCTGAATTCTGAATTCTGAATTCTGAATTTCTTATAATCAGTGCTCCTCCGGATATTCCGTCAATTATTTTATCCTGACTAAATGAAAGGATTGTTATATCCCCTACTGTTCCGACTTGCTTGCCGTTTTTATAAACCGAACCTGCGCTGTGCGCTATGTCTTCAATTAAAATTAACCCTTTTTCTTTGCAAATTTTTGTTATCTCTTCAATGTCACATGGATACCCTAATGTGTTTTGTACAATGACTGCTTTTGTTTTATTATTAAATTTCTCTTTTAAAGCCTGTGGTGAAAAATTCAAATCATCTTTTGGAATATCTATCAGAATAGGTCTACAACCTGCTTCTTTTATAGCTTTGTAAACTGCATAACATGTAAAGCCGTTTATAACAATTTCTGAATCTTTTGGTAGTTCCAAGGATTTAAGCGCCAGGGTTATGGTCTGCCTACCTTTAAATAATAAAACTGTCTGCCCGCCATATCTTCTTTCCAGTAATTCCTTAAGATTACTTCCGGCTCCCCCTAACAAGGCCTTTATGGCGAAGCCAAGATTGTAATTTGAGCCGAGCGAGTTGAAAATACTCATAAATAAGAGACAGAATTGTTATATTGCTTCATTGTTAAATTGTTTAGCGATAATATCTACAACTTCTTGCACGTGGGTAAACTGTGGGGAATGCCGGGCGTTATTGACTATATACAATTTGCTATTGGCAATTTGCCGGTTTAGTTCTCTTGCATCCGAAAGCGGAGTTATACTATCTTTTCTCCCCCATATTATAATAGCGGAGTTTATAATTCTATCGGGTTCCAAAGTTTTGTCTGATTCTATGAGGTTTGTCATGGTTTTTCTCATAATTTCATTTGCCTTTTTATAATCGCTTTCCCCTGCCAGCATATATAAAAATTTTCTTGCCGGCACAAAGGAAAAAATTTTCCTACCGGTTTTTGCCAGTAATTTAAAAACTTTTCTTTTGATTCTTACTGGAAGATCATTGTGGTAAATTCCTGCGCTGTCAATCAGGATTAACTTTTCAATCTTGTTCTGATACTTTAAGGCAAAATTCATTGCAATTCTTCCCCCGTTTGAATGACCAATAAGAATAATTTTCTTTTCATTCTTCACTTTGTCGAAAAGCCAATCGACATAGTTTTCTATTGTCCATGGTGATTCTATTTCATCTGTTAATCCCGGGATTTTAAGAAGAAGCGGGTTTAGTTTATTATTCTTTAAAGCAGACATGAAGAGCTGCCATTTTTCAAGGGAATAGGACCAACCATGCAAAATATAAATCTTTGTTCTTGGTTCTCTGTTCATAGGTCTTCTCATAGGTCTTCGTTTACTCATAGTCCGAATTTTCTTCTCCGTGCCTCCCAAACTTTCTCACGTCTTGGAAGTAATTTGGAGTTTTTTCTATCAGCGAGTAAATACTCAATAATTCCTTCCAAAAATCTGGCTCCTTTAAATAAGACTGTTTCTCCGCCTTTTAGGTTGCCTTTTATATAGGAAAGTGCTTCTTTGGGCATTGGAAATTTTTCAGTTTTTATTTTTAGTTTTAAAAGCTTTGGATATGTATGTTTCGAAAGTCTTGGGCCGACCAGAATGATTCTTTTTGCTCCAACTTCCATAATCTTCTCAGCAAGTTTTTCATGTTCGATCCCTTCTTCCTGACCAAGTTCTATCATATCACCCAGAACGAGCCATTTATCTTCCGATGGATACCGCGCAAACATATTCAGAACCGAAGCGACTCCATCAGGGGTAGCATTGTAAGTGCAGTCTATAATAGTAGTATCTTTGATTCCTGAGAAGATATTGCTTCTTCCCGGAGGCAGGGAAAAATTTTTGAAAGATAAATCGGGCCTTATCTTTAATTTCTCAAGCAGTANNAATGATATTTGAAGAGCATAGAAAAACTCTTCTGGTAGTAATCTTAAGAACTCATAAGTTTTATCNCCTGCTTTAAAAACCGTTTTGTTTTTAAAAACTTTATANTCGTCAAGCTTAGTTATTGAGACCTTCTCTATNGGGGTATCTGATCTTCCAAGCTGCATTTTTACAAATTTAGAGTCCCCATTTACAATAGACAATTCCTTTGTGTATTCGAGAAAATATCCAAATTCATAAGCTACTGCCTCTTCCGCCGTGGCAGCCTTTCCATTTAGTACTTGATTGCCGAAGTTTGCTGTATGAGTTTTTCCGCTTCCCATCCAAAGAGTTATGTCTGGTTTTAATAATGATGCTAAATATTTGCCTTCTCCCGGCCTGTCGCAATCGGCTTCGACTATGTATATTTTTTGCCTTGGAGAAGGCAAAAAAATTGACAGCGGAGTTTTCAGTATTAAATCTAGCCACTCTGTAACTTCTAGACTTTTTCTTTTTAAACCCAATATGTCGAAAGAAATTCCGTAAGTACTGTTGGCAAGGTATGAATACTTGGCTCTATCCCCAAGTTGAGACGCCAACAGGTGAAGAAGGGACGTTTTACCGCTTGAGCCTGTAACTACTATTATATAAGGTTTCCAAAACACAAGCCTCACCTTCGCAAAAAACCGAAAGTAATAAGAAAGCGGAAAATAAAAGAATTTTTTTAATTGTGAAAACATTAACCCTATAATTTTACCAAAAAGCAATGCTTAGCGCGAGGCAACGGGGATTTTATGCCATTCTCTCGTAAAGCTGTGGTCTCGTGTTCCAAAGAACGCAAGACCGGTTTTCCCTACAGTTTTTTCTACAAACTCAATAAATCTTAACCATTTCTCTCCCATTTCATCCGGTGTTTCTCCTATTTTTTCTTTTCCACATCCAGGCTCACATATATCAAATTCCTGTCTTAATCTAATAAGCCCGTCTGGATACTGATCTACTCGTGAAGTTTGACCTCCTAAGTCTGCAAATTGCACTGCAAGTCTTACGATTTGCGCTTCTTTCCTCCATTCCCAAGGCAAACTTCTTATTAGCTCATTCCCCTCTGCTTTCTTTTCCCCGTTATACGGAAAAGACGTTCCATGAATACCGATAATTACAAGCTTTTTGACTTTATCTTGATTCAGACAGTCAGGTAATCCTATTTGATCAATTGCTTCAATCGCAGCTCTTTTGCTTTCCCTAATATGAATACTGGCTCTGTCTATGAAGCTCTNGTAAGGGTTTGCGTTGTAAACGTATCCATCATCATGGTGTNGCCCCGCAATTGGAATTGAAAACGCTCCATCCAAAGAGAGGTGTCTTGAGAATCTATTTTCGCGAGAAAGAATCGCTCTTGTTACAGAAGTTGCATCAAAACCGGTTTGGGATACCGCATGATCCGCATTATGGTAATGCAAGTTTGCATTGGGCTTACCATTTTTTCTCATGTGTTCTTCCGGAAGGAATTTTCGTAAAGCATTTGCGTAATGCGCGTAAAGACACCATAAAAGTTCTCCTCGATTCTCGTAAAATAAAGGTGTAGTAAAGCAAAGCTTTGTCATCTCGCCCAGGACAGTTTTGTCTACAACCTCGGGCTTCTCACCCATTCTCAAAGGATAATGTTCCACCTCAACTGTTTTCATATAGCTTAATTTTACAATCTAAATTCTTAAGTTCTGTTCTTTGGGGCACAATTATAGCAGTTTTATCCTGCGGTGGTGAAGCTCTATTCTCCCCTCTTCCCTAAGGTTATTTAACACTTCGGTAACTCTTGCTCTTGTCGCACCTATTATTACGGCCAGTTCTTCGTGAGAAAACAGTATTTCACCTTCTTTGAAGAATTGAGACAGTATCTTAAGGGACTCAAGAGTCCTCTCTTCCATTTTTTTTGACATAATATTTTCCACCCTTCTTGTAAAATTCCTAAGCCTTCTTGATAATAGGACAAGTAAGTTTATTGAAATTTCCGGATGTCTTTTTAGCAGATTTATAAAGTTTGCTTTGGTAAGAATAAATACCTCTGTTTCTTTTATAGTTTCAACAGTTGCGGATCTGGGTAGTTCCTCAATTATACCCATCTCGCCTATAGTTTCTCCTTCTCCCAAAAGTGATAGATTTACCTCTTGTCCTTGGGGCGTATCCCTGAATGCTCGTGTTAAACCTCTTATAATAAAATATATCGAATCCGATTGGTCATCCTGGAAGATGAATATTGTTTTTGGTGGGAGTAGCTTATAGTGGATAAACTCCGAAACCGACAACAGCTCTCTATCGGACAAGTCCTTAAAAATACTAAAACTTTTAAGTCTCGGTATCTTATCTTTTATGTCCATATAATCTTATAAATACGGTAAAGAATGCTATAGTTCTGTTCTCTAGGGCACATTTAGATTGATAAAAGTATGTTTTCCAAGATAAAACGGTGATTTACGTTAGTGTTCTGTAGGTTGTAACGNCCTTCCTCAAGTTTTCTTATTATTCTCATTAACGCTTCTATNTCGCCTTTTTTATCCGATTTTATTTTCGAAAGCAGAATTTTTCTTATCCCCAAGATTGCTTTTTCTATCCAAGATAACGCTTCCTCTCTGCTACCCGCCTTATCCTGTGCGAGTTTTAGCTTAAATCCAGAATCCTTNGTGCTCAAATTTCCTATTAGTTTTTCAAGCTCCGATATGTCTTTCCCCGTCAGTATCTCTTTTTCATCTTCAAGTAATACGGTCTTACATCTGGAAAGTATCGTAGGAAGCAACAGGTTAGGGTTTTGGACAATAAGAAAAATGTATGCACTAAGAGGTGGCTCCTCCAGAATTTTAAGAAGCGCATTCTGGGATTCAATTGTTATCCCATTTATAGCATTAATTATAAATGCCTTATTTTTACCCCGAAGAGGTTTTAGGAAAAGTTTTTTTTGTATGTTCCTGACATCTTCTATTCCAACCTGTTTTTCAAAAAACTCAATTGAAATATCCAGCTTATCAATTTTATTTTTTTTAGAAATTTTTAAGATATGCTCAAATGCTTTTTCACTATTTTTTGATGCCAAAACGAAAGATCTCATAAGTTTCTCTTCCTTGACCCGTCTAATTTCAGCATTCNCCTTTTGAGGTATTATTCATACACGGNTCATGCTTCAATTTCGCCGGGTCTTCGGAAATTTGAATATACTCAAATTTCCTTGACATTATAGCTTATTTTTACTTAGTATAGAAGTAATGCCCGCTACAGATTTTGATACAGATTCTATAAGGTCTACGATACTTGATATCCTGCTTTTCGAGCATATTCTGACTCCTTCTCAGGCTGAAGAGATAAAAGTAAAAGCTGCAAGTCTTGGAAAATCTCATGAAGAGGTTTTATTGTCATCCGGCTTTACCACCTCAGAAAAAATTGCAGAAGCAAAAGCTAAACTTCTAGGTATTCCCTTCATTTCGCTATCATCAGCCTCCTTTTCTCCGCTTGCGCTCTCAATGATACCAAGAGTTATTGCCGAAAGATTTCTGCTTATCCCCTTTCTGTTCAATGAGAAAACAAGGGTTTTATCGGTGGCAATGGCAAATCCTGTGGATCTTGAAGCATTGGAGTTTGTAAGACAAAAAACCGGCCTTTCCCTAAAGACGTTTGCTGCATCTGAAGAAGACTTAAAAAAAGCAATTCGTCAACAGTATAGACAAGAGATTGTGGGAGAAGTTGGCGAAGCTTTAAAACAAACAGAAGAACTTGAAAAGACAAGAACTATAGACAGCAGGGAAATTGCTGAGATAATAAAAGAGGCCCCAATTGCCAAAATCGTATCTACCATCCTTGAGTATGCAGTTTCGAGCAGGGCCTCCGATGTCCACTTAGAGCCTCAGGAAGACAGAATTAGAGTTAGATATAGGATTGATGGTATTTTGTACGACAGGCTCAGCTTACCAAAGACAGTGCAGGAGGCCGTTATATCTCGCATAAAGATCCTTTCGAATATGAAGATAGATGAGCACAGGTCTCCTCAGGATGGTCGTTTTAATTTTAAAGTGGAGAATAATGAAGTGGACCTTCGTATTTCGGTAATGCCCACTACTTTTGGTGAGAAGATAGTTATGAGACTTCTTCGCAAATCAGGAGGGATACCCACTCTTCAAGAGCTCGGCCTTACAGGTATGTCTCTTAAGAACCTAGAAACGGCAATTTTACGTCCACACGGCATTATTATAGTTTGCGGACCCACGGGAAGCGGTAAAACCACTACTCTTTATGCTGTCTTGGAAAAACTCAACACAACAAGAGTTAACGTCATGACTCTGGAAGATCCGGTTGAATACCAGATGCAAGGGGTAAATCAAGTGCAGATCAATTCGGCCGTAGACCTAACCTTCGCAACAGGACTACGATCATTTTTGCGCCAGGACCCCAATATAATCCTTGTCGGAGAAATTAGAGATAAAGAGACTACTGAGCTTGCTGTTCAGGCTTCTCTTACCGGGCATTTGGTTTTCTCAACACTCCATACGTCAGACGCGGCAGGGGCAATACCGCGTCTTACAGATTTGGGTGCTGAACCATTCCTTCTCTCTTCAACTATGAATGCAGTTGTGGGACAGAGAATTGTAAGAAAAATCTGTGTTTCGTGCAAAGAGTCTTATCTACCGCTTCGGCAAATTACCGCCGAGATAAGAAATGTCCTGGGAAAACTTTTTCCAAAACCAGATAACAGCGAAATGAAACTATACAAAGGGAAAGGCTGTGATAAGTGCGGGGGCTTCGGATACTTAGGGCGAATAGGAATATTTGAGGTTTTACCAATTTCCACAAAAATTTCCAATCTGATTCTCGAGCACCCCAGCTCGACTACTATAGAAAAAGAGGCTGTTGAGGAAGGTATGATAACAATGAAGCAAGACGGCTACCTGAAGGTACTTGCGGGTATAACAACGCCAGAGGAAGTAATAAGAGTAGCGCAGGAATAAGATTAATAATACCAATGTCAAATACTACCAATAAATACCAATAATTCAATATCTATTTATTTGAAATTTGTAGTATTTGTAGTATTAGTTAATTACGACTGAAAGGAGTTTATGGATATACAACAGCTTCTCCATATTACGGTCAATAACAAGGCATCGGATCTCCACCTTATTCCCGGAGTCCCCCCGGCTCTTCGTATTGATGGCTCACTAATCTATGCTTCCAATGCTCCTGCTCTCTCTCATGAAGAAACCCACAGTATGATCTTCTCACTCCTTAATCAATCTCAGAAAGAAAAGTTTATCCTCAATAAAGAATTGGATTTCTCCTTCAGTTTTTCGGGTGCTACCGGACAAATGGGTCGATTTAGGGCAAACATTTATTTCCAAAAAAGTTTAATTTGTGCGGAATTCAGATTTCTTGAGCCAAAAATAAAAACAATTGAAGAGCTTAATCTTCCTAAAAATCTTCATAATTTCTCCTCGCTTAGGCAAGGCTTGGTTCTGGTTACAGGCCCTACGGGTCATGGGAAGTCGACCACACTCGCCGCAATAATAAACGAAATAAATCTAAACAGAGCTGTTCATATACTTACGATTGAAGATCCCATTGAATACATTTATCCTCCGGGGAAAAGTTTAATATCTCAGCGGGAGATGGGCCAAGACACTAATTCATGGCAGACAGCTCTGCGGTCTGCACTCCGTGAGGATCCGGATGTGGTTCTCGTAGGAGAGATGAGAGACCCTGAGNCGATAGCGTCCACCATAACAGTTGCGGAAACAGGACATTTGGTCTTTTCAACCCTTCATACCAACTCTGCTTCCCAAAGCATAGATAGGATAATCGACTCGTTTCCGTCGAGTCAACAGGCTCAAATCAGAACACAACTTGCAGTTACTCTTAAAGGAATTATTTCTCAAAGATTGCTGCTGCAGATATCAGGAGGGAGAATACCGGCAGTTGAACTTCTTCTTGGAACTAATGCGGTCGCCAGTAACATAAGAGATGGGAAAACTTATNTAATTGACTCTATTATTCAAAACTCTCAGGATATAGGGATGATACCTCTTGAATCATCACTTGCCTCTTTGGTTACAACAGGAGCAATAAGTCTTGAAACCGCCAGGAGCTATGCCTTAAGGCAAGATGAACTCTTACGACTTGTAGGCTAATATGAGACTTAGATACAAAGCAGTTACGAAAGAAAATAAAATAGTAAGGGGTCTACTTGAGGCAAAGGATACAGATGAAGCCGTGCGCTATCTTAGAGGTAAGGAATTAATACCCATTACTGTCTCTTCCGAGAGCAGGAATGAAATGGCAAAATATTTCCCTTTTTTAAATAAAGTAAAACAATCAGATCTCATACTTTTTACCCGCCAGCTTTCATCAATGCTTAACTCCGGCCTTACTCTTATTAAGTCTTTGGAGATATTAAGAGAGCAAATAAACAGCCAAACAATGAATGAGATTATTGGTGGAATAATCGCAGACATAGAGGAAGGAAAGACTTTATCCTCTGCTATCTCAAGGTATCCGGATATTTTTTCTCCTATTTATGTTTCTATTATTAAATCCGCCGAATCATCGGGACTGCTTGATAGGGCGTTATCTCACTTGGCAGATAATCTTGAGAAACAGGCAAAATTAAGAAATACTATCCGCTCGGCGCTTACCTACCCAACTATAGTCGTTATTCTTATGTTTGTCGTAGTTTTTATAATGATGACAGTTGTAATCCCACAGCTATCCGGTCTTTATGAAAATTTGAATGTTGAGCTACCGCTTCCTACAAAAATCATAATGAAATTATCGGATTTTATGACAGTTTCCTGGCCTTTAATAATAGTAATCGTGGGNTTGGCAGTATTTCTTTTTAGGAGATGGCACAAAACTGATGCAGGGAAGTTGGTGATAGATAATTTAATTCTTAAAGCTCCAATCTTTGGAAACTTGTCGAAAAAAGTTATTCTTACGGAATTCTCAAGAACTTTTAGTCTCCTTGTAGGATCAGGCACTCTCGTAGTAGACTCCTTAATGCAGACGGCCGACACTCTAGGAAACATACATTATAAAAATGCAATTATTGTTATCGCCAAGAAGGTCGAAAACGGGGTTTCAGTCGGAGATGCCCTTTCCTCATATTCATTGTTCCCCCCTCTTCTTACGCAACTTGTCAAAATTGGGGAAGANACNGGAAAGCTTGACGAAACACTTCTTAAAGCATCGGAGTATTTCGAGTCAGAANCGGATCAAAGTGTNAAGATGTTAACAACATCCCTTGAGCCGATAATTATGGTAACACTTGGTGCTGGAGTAGCATTTCTACTGGTATCTGTCATAACTCCTATCTATAGTTTAATTTCCTCAATCAAATAACATCTAACAACTCACGGCTAACAACTAAAACTAAGAGCCAACGGCTAAAAAATTAACAAAAAAATCATTAATTTGTCGAGTGCAATGACAATTGCCGATTGTTCTATTCTTGGAAATTAAGATTGGAATCTAGAATTTTAGCCTCAAAATACCCCCTTGACAAGCAATTTCTTTTCTGTTCTACTTAATATATACATGAAATTTGGTCTGCCCAAGCTTCTTAAGAAACCCCGCGGATTTACTCTTATTGAACTTCTTGTAGTCATTGCAGTTCTCGGAGTTTTAGCAGCAATTGTTATTGCAGCGGTTAATCCGGTTGAACAACTTGCAAGAGGAAGAGATGCATCAAGAACCTCGGGTGTCGTAA
>C687J35174_10006891_pt1 | contig 14747 bp, 12 predicted proteins | sample RifCSPhighO2_01_FD_35174 | JGI IMG/M metagenome (IMG submission 35174) | reverse complement strand
GATCCCTGCGGATTTGGGCGACATGGCATCACTGCTTGAAGCAGTTACTATTTCAAATCCTGATGAGATTTACAATCTTGCCGCGCAAAGTTTTGTCGGTAATTCTTTTGATCAGCCATTGCTAACCACTGATATTGACGCGAGCGGCGCAACACGCTTTCTTGAAATTATCCGCCATCTCAACAAAAAAATAAAATTTTATCAAGCGTCGACGAGCGAGCTGTTTGGCGCATCAATAGAAAACCCGCAGCACGAAAAAACCGATATGCTTCCGAATTCACCCTATGCAGCAGCAAAGCTCCATTCATTTCACATGGTGCGCATCTACCGTGAATCGTACGGGATGTTTGCGTGCAACGGAATACTTTTCAATCACGAAAGCCCGCTGCGTGGCCTTGAATTTGTCACCCGTAAAATTTCAAACTCCGTCGCGCGAATCAAGCTCGGGCTTCAGTCGGAGCTGCGTCTGGGCAACATCTACGCATACCGTGATTGGGGTTTTGCTCCTGACTATGTCTACGCGATGTGGCGCATGATGCAGCAGCCCAAAGCGGATGATTTTGTTATTGCAACTGGCGAATCACATTCAGTCGCTGAATTTGTCGAAGAGGCATTTTCCCACGTCGGTTTGGACTGGAAAAAGTATGTTGTGACGGACCAGCGCCTGCATCGCCCATTGGACGTTCATCAATTGTGCGGCAGCCCAAAGAAAGCAACAGCCGCATTTGGCTGGAAGCCCAAAGTTACATTCAAGCAGCTCGTGAAGATTATGGTTGACGCAGACTTCGACCGTTGGCAGCAATATATTGCAGGCAAATCATTTCCATGGGATGCGCCAAACTATTCGCATGAGATGGACATTCTCTCACGCAACGTCGTGCGTGACGCACAGAAAGAAGCTGCAAAAAAGCCAAAAAAAACAGTAACACAAAAAATACTGCAGGTTCTCAATGGAAACGCACGAGTATGAAAAGCTGTTTGAGCTGGAAGAAAAATACTGGTGGTTTGTCGGCCAGCGTTTTCTTGTGCAATCCATTCTCAATAAATACTATCCTGAAAAAAACATTGCGCTGCTTGACGTCGGCTGCGGCACAGGAAAAACGCTCGAGCTGCTCAAAACATATGGCACAGCGCAGGGCATCGATATCGCCCAGCAATCGATTGATTTCTGCAAGAAGCGTGGTTTTGACATAAAAAAATCAGATGTCATGGACATTCAATATGACAACAATTCATTCGATGTGGTTACCGCACTGGGCATTTTCTATCATAAGGCTGTTACAGACGATGTGCGTGGCTTTAAGGAAATTCACCGCATACTCAAGCCCGGCGGCCGCTTTATCATTTTTGACTGTGCAATGAAATGTTTGTTTGGCAAGCATGATATTGCTTTCCATGGCGCGCGTCGCTACTCAAAAGCAGAGCTCAAACAAAAGCTGCAAAGCGCTGGTTTTGTCGTCGAAAAAATATCATACGTGAACACGCTGTTGTTTCCTGTTGTCTACGTAAAACGAAAGCTCGACATGCTCACAAACGCGCCCGTTAAATCCGATTTGGAAACCAGCATCAATCCAGTCATCAACAATTTCCTCACAAAAATATATCTGTCAGAAATAAAATTACTCAAGCATGTTAATTATCCTTTTGGCGTGAATATCGTTGCAGTTGGAAGAAAGAATTTTATTTAACATACGCGACAAACCTTCCAACAGCTTCTTTCAGTGCTTTTTCTTCACTCTTTGATGCTGCGATTGCTTTCTTAAGCATATCATCTGCGGTTGCTTCCTTAAATATATCATCTCCGTGGAGTCTGCTTTTTGGAGGATATAACTTAGTCACCATATCCGCTGCATCAGCAACTGCATGTTTGAGGCCATCTCCTAGTTCCATAGTAACCCATGCTTCCTCCGGATTTTTTCTCACTGCCCTTTTTTCCGCGCTCACTCCTTCATTCGCTTTGACTTTGAGCTCGTATGTCACAGGATCGCCATCGTGTATGATATATACACAAACTCCCAGCTCTGTAATTCGTGGCGTTTTATCTGCCCTCTGAACAGTAACATGTTGTTCAATTTCCACTCGCGTATAATATCCAGCATTGAATTTTCTTGACGTTTTGCCCGTTACACTGTAACCATCAACAAGACGTTCTGCGGTGAACTCTGTCTCTCCCAATTTTAATGTGGGAAAATAAATGCCCGATAAAACCAGTTGCCCTGCATTGACACTTTTTTCTAAATCATCTATTTTTTTTGAATGAATCTTATACGCAAGCTGCCTCTGCTCAATACATAATGCTGGGTCTGTCACAACGACATCAATCGAGCCGAGGATGTCATCTTTTGTCACCGGAAGCGGAAACATGAGATCACCAATTGATACTCCGCTATACCATGCTTCAACTGCCCCCATCCGCTTTGCAATTGCCGCAGGGTCAATTTCGATGAGCTGAATTCGCTCCTGAAGAACCCCCGCCTGCTGAACATTGCTTGCTCGCCATCTAATCTTAAATTCCTCTTGTTTTGCTTTATCTCTCTCTGTATGATCTTGTGCAAGTTTTATTTCTTTTTTTACATCGTCTAGTTTTGCTTCCAGTTCGTCTTTCTTCTTCTTTTGTTCAGCAACATATGCATGTGCTTCAACAATCAAGCTATCATCCCATCCCTTCGGCAAGCACAGGAAATCAGTTCTTTCTATCTTTCCAGAATGCCTTTTTCCCAAAAAGTTAACAACATTTGCCATAGTTCACCTATAAACAATGATTCCATTCTGCCGTGCTGCAATTTTTCCAGCATCGTGTGCAAATGCCTCGCGTATCATCGCTCCAACATTTTTCACCGTCTGAACATAATCAACATCCTTCGTATCCCAGCCTTTGTCTGCGCTTGCGCCCTCTCGCAATTGTCTAACGAGAGCATCACTTTCCATTGAGGTCTCAAACGGCCGGACAAGCTTTGATTTGCAGTCATATGCTTTATCTCGCAATGCGATGTTCACAAATGACGCAGCAAAATAATTTTCTGTCGTTGCAATATATGCTCCACATCGAAAATCAGAAACTCGCGCTCCATTCGCATCGGGCACAACAATTGCGCCATAAACGATGGTCCATTGGCGAACATGAGCCTGAAACGTCGACGTGTGCGCAAAGCTCGTGATATGGAGGCTATTTCGACGATCATCAGTTTTGCCTTTGAAATGAAATTTCTCACGTTTTGCATAGGTTGAATCAACTACTCTTTCACAATTTCCAACTGACGCAGTACCCATCTCTCCCTGAAGCTGGTCAAACTGTATTTTTCGTGACGTGTTGCTCAACGAATTTCCAGCCAGCCGATACAGCTGCTCATGGCCGCCCTCGGTACGAAGTTCAAGGGGAACAAGTAATTCTTTATTTTCACGGGCAGCAACGACAGCGCCAACACCTCCGAATTGTCCATAAAATAAATGTGCCTGTGCAACTTCTATGCCATTAAGGCGGCCGCTCGTATTCCCTAAAGTTGCGATCACGGAAGCAACTTGCCTATCGTTAGCAGGTTGAGAGCAGCTGACAAATTTTGTGCCGGGCACTTGCTGAACAATCTCAACTCGCAATGCGTCGTCCAGTGTCTCCCTTCTTATCCACTTCGGCAGCCACATATTTTATCCTGCTCTTAACCCAAATACTTCGGCCGAGCATCTTCCATCTCTTTCGCCCGCGCCTGGGTAAAATACTCTTTCATCTGCTCGTACATTTTCTCAATCTCTTCCGTGACACTTGGCCGTACTTTCTGCAGTGCTTCATCAAAATGTTTTTTGTACACTTTTTTTGCTTCCATGTCTTTGCGCAAAGCAAAGATCGCAGCTTCTCTGCAGATCGCTTCGATGTCTGCTCCAACATAGCCTTGTGTTTTTTCTGAAAGCTCTTTCACATTGACATCGTCATCGAGCGGCATCTTCTTGAGGTGCACACCAAATATTTTTTGGCGTGTCGCTTCATCAGGTACAGGAACTAATATGATGCGGTCAAATCGCCCTGGCCGCAGCAGCGCAGTGTCAACAATGTCTGGCCTGTTTGTTGCTGCAATCACAACAACATCCTGCAGCTCCTGCAAGCCATCCATTTCTGTTAATATTTGGTTTACCACACGCTCTGTCACATGGCTATCTGATGTCGCTCCTCGCTTTGGTGCAATACTGTCAATTTCGTCGAAGAAAATTATTGTGGGCGCAGTTTGGCGTGCTTTCCTGAACACTTCGCGCATTGCTTTTTCGCTTTCGCCGACCCACTTGCTGAGCATGCTTGGCCCATTCACCAGAATAAAATTTGCTTCGCTTTCTTTTGCAATCGCCTTTGCCAGCAGTGTTTTTCCCGTGCCGGGCGGCCCATACATCAAAATGCCGCGCGGCGGCCGTATGCCTAAACGCTGGAACGCTTTGGGATGCTTGAGTGGCCATTCAACTGCTTCAATTAATTCATGCTTCACTGTGTCAAGACCGCCGATATCGTCCCACCTTACATTTGGAATTTCTATCAATACTTCACGCATTGCGCTTGGCCGAACCGTTTTCAATGCGTCCTTAAAATCCTTCATGCTGACTTTTAATTCTTCCAGCACTTCTTTTGAAACAGGCTCTTCTTCGTCTAATTTTAAATCAGGCAGCACGCGCCGCAGCACGACCATTGCCGCTTCTTTTGTAAGTGATGATAGATCAGCGCCGACAAAACCGTGGGTGACTGCCGCAACTTGCTCGAGATTAACACCTTTTGCCAGCGGCATATTCCTCGTGTGAATTTTTAAAATATCTAACCTGCCTTCTTTGCTCGGCACATCAATCTCTATTTCACGGTCAAATCGCCCTGGTCTTCTCAGTGCTGGATCAAGTGCATTCGGCCTGTTCGTCGCTCCAAGTACAATAACTTTTCCGCGGCTTTGCAACCCATCCATCAAGCTCAACAATTGCGCAACAACACGACGTTCAACTTCGCCTCGCGTCTCTTCACGCTTCGACGCAATCGCGTCAATCTCGTCTATGAAAATGATGCTCGGCGCATTCTTTTGTGCGTCCTCGAATTTCTTTCTAAGGTTTTCCTCAGACTGCCCATAATATTTGGAATTGTGCAGTAGTAACAAATTCTGCGTAACAAAACTATCTTTGTCAACCGTAAAATCATACAGCTCCATCTCACCCGCAGGCTGAATCTTTTCAATTTTCAGCCATCCGATGTCTTTTCTGTTCAGCAGATGAAGCTCCGAAAGCACAGCATCCTGTTCAAGCCCATGAGCTTGTGCAAGCGTGGCCATTTTGTTCAGCGCATATCGTGTAAAAATTCGCTTTCCATAAATATAATAGTCATTATTTCTGTAATCTTTGTACTTCATATTTTTTCGTATCCATGAAACAAGAAAATGCGGTGTTGGTATCTGCTCAAATTCTTTATGTTTCTCATTGTTTTCAATCATTCGTAACTTCTCTAACTTATCACACGAGCTGCCAACAGCCAAAAATTTCTGCCGCCCTTCATTTCCCCGCACGGTCAATTTATACATCATTCCTTTCGCTGTTTTGTGTTCGAGCAGCTTTGTTGAAATTCCAAGCCGCAATTGCATGAGGGATTGCAGCTGTTTGAGGAATTTTTCAGAAACACAATAAATGATGGGTGTCGGGTATTTCACTTTTTTCCCTGTTGTTGTCGTAAATGGTGTTATTGCAACGCATCCATCGCCGTCAAAGTATCCACGAACAAATGCCTGAATCTCCTCAATTGGCAGCGAATAAAAGTAAGGTAAAATTTTACTTTCTTTTTTTCCAGCATCAACACCTAATGAAACAATAAACTGCGCTAATAGTGCCGAATAAGCAGCCACACGACCATCTGCATACTCTTTTGTGCCCACGTCGAACAGTTTTTGTGCAAGCTCAATAAAACGATGCCGTAATTTCTCATCGTTGTTTGCAAATGTTATGCTCTCCATTCTTTTGTCGACGTGCCCATCAGACATGAGCAAGCCAATCAATTCCATAAGTTCGGGAGACGTTTGCTTTGGTAGTCTGATCCAATTGCTTCGTGATAGATTCCTGCTTTTCAGCGTAACGCGCCCATTCTTTTCAATCATGTTACGAACCAAGAATGAAATTCGATGGCTTTTTCCTTTCATATCAATTGACTTCACTTTCCCAACCAGCTCTCCTTCACGGAGCTCTTCAAGCCGCTTCCACACAAGCTCTCCGTCTCGATATACAAGGAACGGCTGATTTTTTGATACATGAATAGAATTTCCATCACTCAGCGCAACGTTGAATGCAGGTGCACGTAGTTTTGTTGCATGCGTTATTTTTCCCTTGACAATTTTTCCGTCGTGGTATGCATATGTCTTGACTGGTTTTTGAAGCTCAACAACCTCAAATGTTCCTTCATTCTTTATTTTTCCTTTCTCCCGTGCTTTTTCAAATATCTGTCGTGCCTGAACACAGCCTTTTGGATTTGTCAATATTTCTGTATCGCCATCAACACACATAATTTCCGGTCCATTGATCAAAATGAACGTGCTGTTTGTTTCGCTTGCAACCGCTTTTGCCAGCAGCGTCTTTCCTGTGCCGGGCGGCCCGTGCAATAACACTCCTTTGGGCGCTTCAATTCCAAGTCTGCCGAAGATCTCTGGATGTTTCAGCGGCAGCTCAACCATTTCCCGAATTTTTTTAATCTCCTCGCGCAAGCCGCCAATATCCTCATAGCTGACTTCAATGGTTGCTTCTTCTTTTATTTCAATAGCTTCAGGATTTAATTCGACTTCCGTCGCTTCAGTAATGATGACCGGCACTTTCTGCGGATTTGTTTGTGCAACCACAAATTTCAGATCGCTTGCAAATCCAAATCCCACGCTCAGCTCGTCAACAACATTAAACATATCCTCAAAGAATGGATTGCCGCTCATTGCGGTGCGTCGATTTCTCGTTCCCCCTAATGACACAATATCTCCTTTGACCGCAACCCTGCCCAATAAGCCTTGCTTGAACAGCATGGGGTTTGCTTTGACGATGATGCCTTTGCGTGCAGGCGCGATCGTTACTTTCTTTGCTTCTTTGACTTCAACTTTTCTCAGCATGACGACTTCGCCGATGCTTGCTTTTGCGTTTCTCCTGCTGATGCCGTCCATGCGTACGATTGTAAGCCCTAAATCGCCGGGGTAGCTTCGGTCTGCGATTGCAACCGTCTTTCGTTTGCCTTCGATTTCGATGATATCGCCTGGTGCAACAGCTATCTGCTTCATCAGCTGTGAATCGACGCGAACAATGCCTTTATTGACATCGTCCTGAACAGCTTCCGTTACCCTGAGTTTTAATTCCTTGACCTCGTCCATAGCATCGCCCACTCGTTGGTGTTATATATTCCTTACTCTCATTTTAGGAGATTAATAACTAAAAAGTAACAAAAATCAACTAAACACCTTATTTCGCCTTTGCCTTTGGTTGCTCAGTCTTTACTTCTTTTTTCTCAATGCGTGGCAGTGGCACTGGGCTTGGCAATCCCATATCCGTGCTGAGCTTGATTGCCTGGATGTTGCTTCGCATCAGTGCAGCGTTTAAGATTGGCTCTGCAAAGTCAGCAGGCAGTTTTTTGTTTGCTTCCCATTCTTTCTTCACTTTTTCAGTCTCTTCTTCTTCGCCGAGGAACAAGACATCGCCTTCAAAATCAATCGTGCCTAAATCAGGAGTGTATATGCAGTTAAAGACGAATGAAAACTTCAATCCTTGCTGGGTTGCCTTGCCAAGCGCGAAGTCATGCGGCTCAACGTTTTTGATAGAAATGTTATTGTTTATGCCTACTTTTTGTGCTGCGCTTTTCACATTGCGTGCCGCAGTTATTTTCGTTAAATGAACACCGACGATTGTCATTGGTTCCACCTCTACCTGCCACGCAGTACTGTTATTTATATATTATTCGGTGGTGGAAGTTATTTTATCAAGAACTTCTTGAGGCGTCGCTATCTTAATGTTTTCATACTGTTTAATTCTGAGCAAATGCTTATCTTGTGTAATAACATAATCACAATGCCCTTCATGTGCACAATGGAGAAATTTGTCATCATCCTCATCATCTGGAACAATTCTCTGAGTATCATGTGGTTCTATTGTTTCCATGCAGGAGATAAGCGTATGAAACGCTTCTAACCGAGCCTGTTGAAGCTCGTCTGTCTTAGCAATAATCTCGTCGCTCGTCACGATGTCAATATATTCTTTAACAATCTCAGGTGAGGCAACAGCAATTATTTTCTTTTGCATAACAAGATCAAGAATCTTGGATGATACGCCTCTCCAAAACATGCCACTCACAACAATGTTGGTATCTAAAGTAACTCTCATCTCTTTCGTAACTGGTGCACAAGTGCATTGACGTCAGACTCATATATCTTCTTTGGTGCATCCTTCAATGGTTTGGTTAATTCATCCCACGACAAGCCGCTGACTCGTCTGAGCAGCAACGCATCATCCTGAAGTACAAACAGTACTTTTTCTCCATCTTTCAGGTGCATCTTTTTCCGCATTTCTGAAGGTATCGCAACTTGTCCACGTGCACTCACTGTTCCAATCTCAATAAGCTCAGGCATATCTTACTTACAAGACAAATCTTGTATTTAATAGTTTCGATATGTAAACTAGAAATTATGCTGCTTGGCGGAGAGCTGCTCCTTCGTTGTGTCTAATTTGTGTAAAATTTTTCTTTATCTCATTTTCATTCATAGCAGTCAACGCAGCAATAAATCGTGTTTCTCTATTGGTCAGCTGCTGAGCCTCAGCTGCAATGCCGCTCAACATTTTTTCGTCTTCTACAATCAATTGAAGAACAGCTGCAAGATTCACGTTCATCGCATTTCGCGCAGCTTGTATTTTTGCCAGTGCATTTTTGTCCGTCATAATAATCGTAACAAACTTTGCGGTATAAAGTGAAACAGTTGTAATCGTATCACAAACATCCTGAACCATAATTATGATGTCTTTTCTTACAGCCTCCAATAGCTTATGCGTTTGCTCCATCTCTGTGATAAAACGCAGCAAGAGCATCATAAAATCAGGTCTAACACCCATAGCAAGTTGTGCAGCAATTCGGTCATTCCACTGTTTTGTACGCTCGATTTGATCTCTGAGGCGAGCTGCTGAACGCATCCCTAACCGCTCTGCAAATCGGGAATTCTGAAACCAGCGTGCAACAAACCATCTCGTCTGCTGCCGCTGCATATATGTTCGGGCAAGCTCAAGGCGAGCATATGATTTTTGGAGCTGCTTTGTCAATGAGCGCATAGCAATTGAAAATTCTTGTTCAAATCTTCTTTTGATATTCGGTCCAACATAAATAATGCCAGCAGGACCTTTATTCTCAATCTGCGCAAGTAAATTCTCCATTTTCACTAATCCAGCGTATTGTTCCCTCTCTAACGCTTGCAATTGGGCTCGTATTGTTTCAAGAAAGTCTTTTAATGAGGTTCTATAAAGCGCATAATCTTCAACAAATTGTTCTACCAATGCATCAAATTTCATTCGAAAAACTTCAGGATTTTTCAAATATTTGTTCTGGAGCTTTTCAACTTTCGCAGGCGTATAATCTTTTACCAATCGTTTTTTTACCTTCTTAAACTGGCGGTCAATTTGCTGCTCTTTACCAAAATCAGCAAGCACAAGTCCTGAAAGCGACACCAGCCTCTTTTTTACATCACTCGAAAGCATACTCCTGCCATTTCCCCAAACCATTTAAATTTAACGGTCGAAAGCCTTTTAAAGAACATCATCTTCCTAAACCACATGAAAAGAGGCATTGTATTATTATTGCTCATTTTAATCGCATCCTGTTCACTGCTTACCAAGCCAGCAGCAACTGACTCAAAAGAAGACATAAAAGAGCCTGCTTCCGACGGCAGCATCCAATGTGCCGCAGCCCGCCCGGAAGTCTGCACAACAGATTACGATCCAGTCTGCGGCAGCAACGGCCAGACATACAGCAATTCCTGCGCCGCATGTTCTGATACTGCAGTTCAATACTCCAATCCAGGTGTATGCCCAGGAACTGATACGGTCAAGTACGACGGCATGACAACGATTCAGGGATTGACGTAATCCCATCACATTTTTAAACAAGAATCTATTTTTCGTTCCAATGGATGACAAGCAGTTCAAATTGAAATTTAAGCGCGACGCACAAAAAGCGCCAGAAAAGCATTACCCCGTCAAGNCATTAAAAGATCTCAATTTCGCAAGAAAACAATGTACAACTTGCAAAAACTTCTTCTGGACAACCGAAAAACGAAGCATCTGCGGTGACAGCTCCTGCGCTGGCGGCTTTCAATTCGTCAATAACAGCCCTGCAAAAAAGAGGCTTGACTACATTGAAACCTGGCAGCAGTTTGCCAAAATCCACAAGTCGCTCGGCTACACGCCAATCAACCGGTACCCTGTTGTTTCACGCTGGAATCCGACGACAGATTACACGATTGCAAGCATCGCAGCATTCCAGCCGTTTGTCGTCAGCGGTGAAATTGCGCCTCCAGCAAACCCTTTAGTTATTCCCCAATTCTGCGTCCGTTTTAACGACATTGACAACGTCGGGATAACTGGCGCTCATTATACAGGTTTTGTGATGATGGGCCAGCATGCGTTTGTCGCGCCCAAGGAATACAACGTCAACAAATATCTGAATGATCATCTCACCTGGCTCAACAAGGGCATGGGCTTGAGCAACAACAACATTACTATTCATGAAGATGCATGGGCAGGCGGCGGCAACTTTGGCCCCAGTGTTGAATTTTTCTCCGCAGGATTGGAACTCAGCAACCAAGTGTACATGCAGTACGAGCGCACGCCATCAGGAATAAAAGAGCTGGGCATTAAAGTGCTTGATATGGGCCAAGGCCATGAGCGCGTGCCCTGGTTTACCCAAGGCGAAACAACAAGTTACGAAACAACTTTTCCAACCGTGATGCAATTTCTCAGGAAAAAAACAGGCATCACTGTCGACAGCGATCTGATGAAACGTTTCCTGCCGTATGCTGCATGGCTCAACATTGATGAAATAGCAGACATTGACAAAGCCTGGCAAAAAGTTGCAGACAAAATCAACATACCAGTCAAAGAGCTCAAGCAAAACATCCAGCAGCAGGCAGCATTATACTCCATTGCCGAGCACACACGTGCGCTGCTATTCACCTTAAATGATGGCGCACTGCCAAGCAATGTCGGAGGCGGTTACAATTTGCGTGTCATTTATCGCCGTGCACAGGATTTCATTCAGCAATACAGATGGAACATCCACCTCCCTGAACTCTGTACACTGCATGCGCAATTCCTGAAGCCGTTATTCCCTGAGCTTCGCAGCCATCTTGATGACATTGCAAAGATTCTCGACGTCGAAAAAACCAAGTACGAAGCAACGCGGCAGAAAGCACACTCCATTATCAGCTCTATTGTCAAATCAAAAATCACTGACGAAACTCTCCTGAAGTTGTACGACAGCAATGGCATTTCTCCTGAGCTCGTGCGGGAAGAAGCAGAAAAATCTCATATAAAGATAAAAATTCCCGACAACTTTTATGCGCGCGTTGCAGCGCTGCACGAAAAGCAAAAGCAAGTGCATGAAACATCAAAAGAAACAATGCTCCCATTAGATTATGTTCCTGAAACAAAAGCTTTATACTTCGACGACTGGCAGCCGCCCGCACAGTTCACCGCCCGAGCCATAAAAATAATTGGCAGCGCAGTCATCCTCGACAAAACATGGTTCTACCCCACTTCGGGCGGCCAGCTTCACGACATCGGCAGCATCGGCTCATATGCAGTCACCGAGGTATTCAAACAAGGCTCAATCATTGTTCATCAGCTGCACAGCAAGCCCGGCTTTAAAGAGGACGATACGGTTATCTGCACAATCGACATCCAGCGAAGAAAACAGCTTGCGCAACACCATACATCAACACATATTATCAACGCAGCCGCACGAAAAGTTCTTGGCCATCATATCAACCAGGCAAGCGCGCGCAAGACCATGGAAAAAGGCAGCATTGACATCACTCATTTTGCTCGGTTGACAGAACAGGAGATTCTTTCGATTGAAAAAGAAGCGCAATCAATCATAAAGAAAGCAATCCCTGTAAAAAAATCGTTCATGCCGCGTGAAGAGGCAGAAAAGAAATTTACATCATCCATCTATCAAGGTGGTGTTGCACCCGGCAAATTGCTGCGCATTGTTGAAATAAAAGATACTGATGTTGAAGCCTGCGGCGGCACTCACTTGAATAATACAAAAGAAGCTGAGCTCATCCATATCATCAATTCAACCAAAGTTGCAGACGACGTTGTGCGCATCGAGTTTGTCGCTGGCANCGCTGCNAGAGACTGGGAATCAACAATGAAACAGCGCAGTGATGAAATACAGTCTGTCGTCAGCGGGCTCGCAAAAGTAAAAATTACCCCGCACAGTATGCAGCAGGCAGCAGACATCTTCTCTGTCTCTATTGAACAGCTCAAGGATACGCTTGTAAAGTTCACTGCAAAAGTCAAGGAAAACGATGCCGTGCTTGGCAGCAAGCCAAAACAATTCAAGTCCTCGCTCGATCTGTTTGCATCCGAGCTGTTCGATTATTGGAAAGAGCAGAATAAAAAGATTGCCGAGCAAAACGAGAAGAGTGCACAAGACCAGTTAAAAACCATCAAAGAAAAATCAGTGCTCCAGATACCTGCAACAATGCAGGTGTTGCGCGATATTGCATCAAATTTGAATCATGTTCTTCTGATTGACAGCGCAGGCTCTTTTGTGTTTAAAGGCAGCGATGAACAGTTCAAAGAGCTCATTGCCAAGTTTGGCGCAAAGGGCGGCGGCACAGGCATCCGGCAAGGCAAAGTTGAGAATGTGCAGCGCGTGCTGAAGAATTTTAGGTTTTAGCGAAAAAAGATATACCAGAAGGGAAGAATTTGGGTATCTCCCTATCTCCCCTTCCTTTGTTATATTCGAACAATATGTAATGTAATATATAAAATTTTCTTTGCTATTTATAAATAGAATCAAAAATTTTGTCAAGCTGAATTACTTTGTCAGCGCATCTCATTGTGTCTTCTCCTAATGAGTTGATGAATGAAACTACCCAAACTTTTAAACCCTTGCTCTTTATGTAATTAACTGCATCTACAAAATCATTGTCGCCACTGATTATTATAGCGATTTCATAGGCACCCTCGTTTGCCAAGCTCATTACTTCAGTGACTAAAGCAACATCAACACCTTTTTGATAGGGAACATTGACATCTTTGGTTTTACAATGTTTGCATTCAATAGACTTATGGCGGAGTTTCTTCGTGACGATTGTGACACCTAAAGACCTTAGAAAATCGAAGAAGCTTTGCTTCCTAGAATCGAGGGGTTCATCAACAGAATCGTAAAAGTAACCGCGAATAAAGTCTGTTCCATCCGTAATATTGTCGATCAGATTTTTATAATCAATTTTTTTAGTGAGTTCCAATTTATTAGTCTTTGAATTGAGCTGTGTATACCCCTTATTCTTACAATAAGTCCACCATCCACCCAATAGATTACTTGCATCGATAAAGACCATGCTTTTTTTATCTTTAGAAATCATAAAATGCCAAAGTTGTAAGCACTTTAAATTTATTTCCATAGGCGAGAGGCACAAACTCACGCGAAACAGAGTTGAGAATGTGCAGCGCGTGCTGAAGAATTTTAGGTTTTAGTGTCTAAGTCATATTTTTTAGCCCTTCTAGATAATCATCGTACGTTATGGGAGATTTTATACCAAAGTCGGCAAGAAGGTCAACAAGCTCACTTATTGAAGTGTGGAGCTCTTTTGCAGTTTTCTCTAATGACAACTTACCCTCTTTATATTGTTGGAGCACATAGTATCTCCATCCATACTCTATGAGTTCGCGAGCCGCTGCCGTTTTATCCACTTTCTTAGCTGTCGATAATCCCCGTATATGTCCTAATTCATGTTCCTTAAATCTGAAGCTTACAATCTCAGTCATTTTTTTCACCCTCGATGATATATTTTGCATCTTTTATGATATCCATATTGTATCGTCCGAATCTTTCCAAATTTTTGAGTTTTGCCCGTCCCATCGTACGATCAATTTTGCCTTTTTTCACAAGATAAATCAAACAATGAATTGCTGTGATAAACTTTACTCCCAGGATTTTACAAGCTTTAATTGCCCGCGAATTATCAGTTGCCAGGATTATTTTATCATGATAGGCTAGTGCAAGCGCCTCTGCTTCACCCGCTTCAATCCTAAAGTCTTTCATAAATTGCTGAAATTGAATATTCTCATTATATTTTCTGATACGTTTTTCTTTAAGCAGTGCCGATATGATCTGAGCATCTTCTAACTCCTTTTTCTTCAGCACTTCAGCCTCAACCATTGAAGTTATCACAATATTTTTTTCTGCCGTAAAATCTCTTAATAGTGTTACTTTTGCAAGCAAAATCAGAGTTGATGAGTCTGCTGCTATTTCTTCCACTGTAATACAAAAGAATACTTTTGTAATATATAAACTTATTGGAGTTATCATTCCGATAAGTCATCCTAAACCTGTCAAAAACCACCAGACGCAACAGATGAATATCTTAGCATATTTTATTTGATGTGGTTTTTGAGCACATCAGATTTCTGTTGGTCTAAACCAGCAGAAATCTAAATGTTTAAATACCAACAAAACTTCTTTTCCCCATGGTCACGCAAAGCATGAAGCTCTTCAGAGTACATGGCAT
>C687J35174_10006883_pt1 | contig 14762 bp, 15 predicted proteins | sample RifCSPhighO2_01_FD_35174 | JGI IMG/M metagenome (IMG submission 35174) | reverse complement strand
TGACCCCCCCCACCGACGGTCGGTGGGGGGGGTTTTTACGCGGAGCCAGACAGCACAAGCGCACCGATGCGGTTCGGATTCATCGGGCAAGCGAGTGCTGTCTGGCGCAGCAGCAGTGCTACACTCTTCACTATGAACCTCGCCATCAACGGCTTCGGCCGCATCGGGAGACAGGCGCTGCGCATCATCCTCACAAAACATCCGGACATCCGTTGCGTCCTCATCAACGACCTCACGGACGGGGAAACCCTCGCACATCTCTTCGAATTCGACTCGACATACGGCCGGTTCGACTGCGGCGGCGCGTGCTACAAAGACGGAATGCTCGCAAGCAAGTATGGGAAAATACGGACCACGGCCTGCAAGGATCCTCTCACGCTCCCCTACAAAGAACTGAAGGTCGACGTCGTTCTCGAATGCACAGGGAAATTCACAAAGCGTGACGAGGCCGCGCTCCATCTCACAGCGGGGGCTAAGAAGGCCATTGTCTCCGCCCCCTGTAAAGACACCGCCGATGGGACGTTCTGCCTCGGCGTGAACGAGGAAATGTACGACCCGAAGACCATGCATGTGATCAGCAACGCCTCCTGCACGACGAACTCTCTCGCCCCCATCGCGAAGGTGCTCGACGATGCATTCGGCATCGTCTCCGGCCTCATGACCACCGTCCACAGCTATACGAATGACCAGCGCATCCTCGATTTTCCCCACAAGGACTGGCGCCGGGCACGGAGCGCAGCGGAAAACATCATTCCGACAACGACGGGGGCGGCCAAGACGGTGGAGCTGGTCATTCCCACCCTCAAGGGGAAACTGAACGGTCTCGCCATCCGCGTCCCGACCCCAACAGTGAGTATTACGGATTTCGTCTGTGTCGTTGAAAAGAAGACCACACCGGAAGCTGTCAATGCCGCTCTTCGAAAAGCGGCAGAAGGAAAGATGAAAAACATCCTCGGGGTAGAAGACAAACCGCTCGTCAGTTCCGACTTCCGCGGGGATCCGCGCTCGAGCATCGTTGACAGCCTGAGCACCATGGTCACCAACAGTTCCCTGGTGAAAGTCCTCGCGTGGTACGACAACGAGTGGGGCTACAGTAATCGCTTAGTCGAACTAGCGAAATATATTGGGGAACGAATGTAATACCGAATGAAATAAAACATCTTTCAGTCAGAACCATGAGCCATCCGGCTCGAGTGCAGACCGACACGGTTCAGATTTGTCGGGCCAGCGAGAGCCGGATGGCGAAGGAGGAAACCGATCCATTACTTCTTCTCTTCCACCACCTCCCCTTCCACTACTTTCTCCTTCTTGTCCTCCGTAGCCTTGACAGAGGAGGATGAATCCTTTCCATCCTTCTTTCGCGCCTCCTCATACACCACCTTCCCAATCTCTTGAGCAGAAACAGCCAGCTCCTCCGTCGCTTTCTTGATATCCTCCACCGTTGCAGAATCCTTCTTCAGGAGATCCTTGAGATCATTCATCCTCGTATTCACCGTTTTCTTCACACTATCGGACAACTTCGCATCATGCTCGTGCATCTGTTTCTCGAGATTGAAGAGAAGCGCATCCGCCTGATTCCGTGCATCAATGCGCTCGCGCTTCTTCTTATCCTCCTCCATATGGAACTCCGCATCTTTCTTCATCTTTTCCACCTCTTCTTTACTAATCCCCGTCGACCCCTGGATCGTGATGTGTTGCTCCTTGCCTGTCCCATTATCTTTCGCTCTCACACTAAGGATACCATTACTATCGATATCGAACGTAACCTCGATTTGCGGTAACCCCCGAGGAGCGGGAGGAATACCATCGAGAATGAAACGACCAAGCGACTTGTTATCTCCGGCCATCTCGCGTTCCCCTTGCGTCACATGCACCTCAACAGAGGATTGGCTATCCGCAGCCGTCGAAAAAACTTGCGTCTTCGCCGTTGGAATCTTCGTATTGTGTTCGATCATCGTGGTTGCAACCCCACCGAGCGTTTCGATCCCAAGACGTAAGGGAGTCACATCGACGAGAACAATATCTTTATGAATATCACCCCCAAGCACCCCAGCTTGGATGGCAGCACCTATGGCAACCACTTCATCAGGATTCACACCCTGGTGGGGTTCCTTCCCGAAAAGCTCCTTTACCGTCGCAACCACCGCAGGCATGCGCGTCATCCCCCCAACGAGAACCACCTCATCGATGTCCCCTTTCTTCAGCTTGGCATTTTTGAGCGCCTTGAGACACGGTTCTTTGCTCCGCTCAACGAGGTCACTAACGAGCGCCTCCAACTTTGCGCGGGACAACTTGAGGAGAAGATGCTTGGGACCCGACGCATCGGCAGTGATGAATGGTAAGTTGATCTCCGTCTCTGTTGCGGAAGAGAGTTCGATCTTCGCCTTCTCCGCAGCTTCCTTCAGGCGCTGGAGCGCGATGCGGTCTTGGCTCAGATCGACCCCGTGTTCCTTCTTGAATTCGTGAAGAATCCAATCGATAATGTGCTGATCGAAGTCATCCCCGCCAAGGTGTGTGTCTCCATTCGTCGAAATCACCTCAAACACCCCATCACCAAGATCGAGCACGGAAACATCGAACGTGCCACCGCCAAGATCGTAGACGACAATCTTATGCTCTTTCGTCTTATCAAGACCATACGCAAGAGCAGCAGCAGTCGGCTCATTGATGATACGCACCACCTCAAGACCTGCAATCTCCCCTGCATCCTTCGTCGCCTGCCGCTGGGAATCATCGAAATATGCTGGGACAGTGATGACGGCCTTCTGCACGGTTGTCCCAAGGTATGCCTCTGCGTCGCGCTTGAGTTTCTGAAGTACTTTGGCACTGACTTCCTGCGGGAGCATTTCCTTCCCATGCACCACAATGACTGCACGGCCTTCCTTTCCCATCTTTACTTCAAATGGCATCCGCTTTGCCTCAGCCTGAACCTCCTCAAAGCGACGACCAATGAAGCGCTTTGCAGAGAAAATCGTATGCTTGGAATTCGTCACCGCCTGACGTTTCGCACTCACACCAACGAGCACTTCCGCATCCTTATAAGCAACGACCGACGGCGTTGTCCGATTCCCCTCTGCATTGGGAATCACCACAGATTCACCGCCCTCTATCACTGCAACGCAGGAATTCGTCGTGCCGAGGTCAATACCAATGATCTTTGACATAAAAAAGAGATGGAAAATAGACTATCACTCAGAAGTTTAGAGTGATAATTTCACCCAGTCAACACAAAAATTGGAACCGTGCGAAAATCACCTATAATTTAGATCTATGTTCCTCGATGAAGTGATCATCACAGCATGTGGAGGGGATGGAGGACGCGGGTCTGTCTCCTGGCGACGGGAAAAATATGTGCCAAAAGGAGGCCCTGATGGAGGGAATGGAGGAAATGGGGGGAACGTGTGTCTCGTCGCAGATGACAATACCGATACCCTCAGCGCCTTCGCCTCCCAGAAACGCTTCACGGCCGAAGATGGAAAAATGGGAGGAGGGAAAAAATGCCACGGAAGTGATGGAGATGATCTTGTCTTGAAAGTGCCCCATGGAACCCTCGTCTATGAAAAAAAGGAAGGGCGGGAAATCCCCTCCCACATGGAGGGGGAATTTGTTCTCCTGGCTGATCTCGAAAAATCTGGTGACCAAGTCACCATCGCCCGCGGCGGGCGCGGAGGCTGCGGCAACGCCTACTTCGTTAATTCCATTCGCCAACGCCCAGACTTTGCAGAGCTCGGCGAGCCGGGAGAGGAACGACAATACAAACTTGAACTGAAACTCATTGCCGACATCGGCATCATCGGACTTCCGAATGTCGGAAAATCAACATTAATCTCCGCCATAAGCTCCGCACGCCCACGCATTGCGGACTATCCGTTCACCACTCTCATCCCCAATCTTGGCGTCGTGAAAGTAGCGGACACGTCGTACATCGTCTGCGATATTCCCGGCCTCATCAAAGGAGCAAGTACGGGAAAAGGGTTAGGAGACCGCTTCCTCCGTCATATCGAACGATGTGGCCTCCTCGTCCATCTCCTCGACTGCGCTCACAGCGATACCATCGCCGAAGATTACCAAACCATTCGCAAGGAACTCACGGCATACTCCCCGCTCCTCGCAGAAAAACAAGAACTCGTCGTCATTAATAAAACTGACCTCATCCTTTCACCTCAGATATTGAAAGCCATCATTCAGTCACTTGAGCGAGAAAATATCGAAGTATTCTGTACTCTTTCGGCAGCAACAAAAAACGGCACAGAAGAGCTTAAGAAAAAGCTCCTCCCTTTAGTCATCGTGAAACGACAAAAACGCAACGCGCCAAGCAACGAGCGCCAAGCGCCCAGCAACAACGCGCTCCCAGTCCTACGCCCCCACCAGACTTCCTCACGCGCAAGCGGTTACCAGATCGCACAAGAAGGAACGACGGTGTACATTCGTGGCAAACGTATCGAGCAGATCGTTGCCATGACCGATACCAAGAATGCAAGTGCAGTCCGACGCCTTTTGCACATCCTCGATCGCATCGGCATTGTCGCTTCTCTCCGTTCCCTCAAACTTTCCCCGCAGCAGAGGATCTTCATCGGAAAAACGCGCATCGATCCCCTCCTATGATACCATGGTGGCATGCTTCTCCTGCTCCTCCCACTCCTCTCTCTCCTCTCTCTCCTCCAAAATATCACTCCACTCTCTGCCGAAGAGTCCGTCCTCCCAAACACCATCGTCATTGAACAACACAGCCCCAGTGGAACGATAGGAAAATGGACTCTTATCACACCAACAAATGAACAAATCACGAGTACTGAAGTACAAAATTCCCTGGAAAGACCGGCCGCGGGCAGCTACACTATCATGGCAACATCCCCGGAGGGAGCAAATGCAAAAATAAAAATATGGCTCTACAGTAATGGAGAAGTCTTACAAAACATTGACCGCTCACAGATGACATTTACATTCGCCGAAGGAGACGCTCTCCGCGTGAACATCCACTACATCCTCACCCGTGTCGGCACAGTCATCGTCCATAGTAATCCCAAAGAACTCTCCTTCGATCTCAAAGGACCGAACAGGATAGCGTTCACCGGAACAACGCCAGCCTCATTCCCATCCACGCCAGAGGGACAGTACAGCGTTAATTTCCGACCACTCGATGGATGTGTGAGCCCACCGACAAAATCCCTGTTCCTCGAGAAGGGAAGTCGCATCACCTTCTCCATCACCTTAATCTGCGAAGAAGCAGAGAGGAGGCGACAGGAGCATCTGGAAGAAAAGGAACAACTCGTCTCCGTGATCACTGATGGCACACGCAGAGAATTCCACGATATTCCACAAGACTCTTGGTTTGCTCCTTTCGTCTTTACAGCAGCAAAGTTTGGGATTATGGCGGGATACAAAGATGCGAACGGCACACCAACGGGAACATTCGGTCCCGAGCATCCCGTAACCCTTGCGGAGCTTTCCGCAATCACCCATCGCCTCGTTGGCATTTCTCCCACCAATCCTTCTAAACAACCGCAAAACTCGCGCGCGCGCCGCACATGGTTCTCACCATTCTTCGCATCGGCTGAACGGAAAGGATGGCTGGCATACATTGCGCCAAGAGTGGACCCATTGAAACCCGCCACCAGGGGAGAAGTCGTTGTGACCCTACTCCACGCTCTCGACATTCCGCTCCAGTGGCCAAAGATGGAACTCTTTTCTGACGTTGTAATCGAAACACCATTCGCAGCAGCAATCGAAACGGCATTTCAGGAGAACATCATCGCCGGTCACACGAATGCCCAAGGAGCGCCAACCGGTACTTTTGGTCCAGAGGAACCGGTGAACCGTGCAGAAATGGCAAAAATCGTTAGCGCGGTGCTGGAGCGGCTCCGGACGGAGACTTCGTCATCATCATCCACTCCGCCAGCACCGTAATGTCTCCAGCACCCATACAGAGGAGAATATCCCCCGAATGTAGAATCTCCTCATTGAGGAATGTCGCCGTTTCCTCGAGAGTAAAATCCCCGAAGACCTCACCTCCGCTCCCTTCCCGAACATCTTCAATAAAAGCAGAAAGATCGACCTCTTCCGTATCGTTCTCCGTACGCACGGCATAGATATAAGGAATAATGACAACAGGAACGCCGCGAAACACCTGGGGAAAGTCCCTGTAGAATTTTCGCGTGCGGTCATGGGTGTGGGGCTGAAAAACACAGACCATGCGACGCTCGGGATACCGCTCACGGAGCGCTTCGATGGTTACAAGAATTTCCCGCGGATGATGGGCGTAGTCGTCTATCACCAATACATCATCATCGCGTATTCCTTTCACCTCCATACGACGCCATGTTCCTTGGAAACATGCAAGAGAAGAGCGTGCCGCATCCATGGGAATCCCGAGGACCTGTGCCATCCCGAGAACAAGACGCGCATTTTCCTGCATGTGACGACCAGGAACAGAGAGAACAGGCAGAGGACAAACATCCGCATCAATCACGCGTCGCCCAGAAGATCCAGCGACACGGAGAGCAGCAGGATCATCCCCATGCACCACGAGAGAGCCCTCCGCTGGAAGAAGACGGAAAAACTCTCTAAACGCCTCCTCGTATGCGGAGACGTCTATGTAGTAATCGAAATGATCCCCATCGATCGTCGTGAGAAGAATGAGATCGGGAGAGAGAAAATGGAACGACTTCCGATACTCGCATGCCTCGAGGAGGAAGATCTCCCCTCCCCCCTTCCGCCAATTCTTGCCATCCAATTCCGGCACCATCGTCCCCACCACCACCGTAGGATCCTTCCCTGTGGAGAGCAGGACGCGCGCCGCCATCGCGGCCGTGGATGACTTTCCGTGCGTACCGCACACCGCAATCACAAATGACGGACGAGAGAGATCACCGAGTGCCTGAAAATATGAGAAAGAGGGAATGCCAAGTGCGTTGGCACGTTCACGCTCAGGATGATGAGAGGGAACAGCCTCGGAGTAGACGAAAAGATCCGTATCCGGCGGGAGAGCAGAGCCATCCTGCACCGTGGCCACCGTAATCCCCTGACCCATGAAATCGCCAAGAAGACGAGTACTTCCAGAGTCACTTCCAGAGACTCGGTGACCCAGTGCCTGCTGAAGAGAAGCGTAGGCGCTGAGTCCGATTCCCCCAATGCCACTGCAATAAATATTCATAGGGACAAAGCATACCCTACAATACAGACCGAATGCCTACACCCGGACAAAGCACGGAACCAATCCGGAAAAACCTCACGATCATGGCCGGACTCATTGTGGTGGGTCTCATGGCATTCGGTCTCACCATTTCCTTCTACCGGAATCTCCTTTTCGAACAAATCCTGCAAGAACTCGAAAATCGAAACAGCGTTTTACTCCAAGAAATCGAGCAGGGATACCGGGATCTCGAGTACTTTCGCTCCGCACAGTTCAAGGACAAATTCGCAAAGGAGAAGCTTGGCCGCGTAAACCCAGGAGAGAAAACTCTTCTGATTCTACGAACTCCGGAAACAACCGCTGAAGAAAAAGGTGTTCCCTCGTCAGAGGAGAAGCAACAGGCGCTCTATGAAGAATTTCTCCAACAAACCCCGGTTATCGAACACTGGATGCTCTATCTCTTCCACCGAGAGAAAATCAAGGACGTTCGTGGAGATCTGTGAGGAATGGCTCGAAGAGCATTTGCAGAATGCTGGCTGTAAATTGCCGTGCGCGTTCATATTCAGCCTGCTTCCCTTTGATGCTAAAAAATTCTTGGATGACGAATGTGGTGAGTTGCAGAAGAGAAAGATCGAGTGTGCCATCCGTTTGACGAATCGATGAAAGAATCTCTGTGTTTTCAATGAAAAGAACAATCTGGAGTCTGGTAATCCACTCAATAAGTGTTCGGTTCGTTTCCTGATCCAGTGACTGGTATGCAGTCAGTGCGGTTTCGAGAGCAACATTGCCATCCAATGCCTTCTCATCTGCTTCACGAAGGTACTCTTGGAGTACCACCAGACATGGCTCACTGATGAGAGAAAGAATAGCAAGAAGAAAAGGTGATGGACAATTTTTCGCACAAAGTTGAACGACGAGAGTGCTCAGATGCGCTCGCTGGTCGTCATTGAGAAACTGGAGAATGATGTCCACAACCGAACGGTCGCGTCGCTTCGCCTTGCGCTCCTCCCGATAGATCTGCTGGAGAACGGCGCCGGCGGCTGCGAAACGTTGTTTCGCTTCCTCGCTCAATTCCTCGGAAACCCCCGAACCACCTTCACCAGGTGTAAATGATTCAAGACCACCGACGTCAGACATGGGGATATCCTAGTGAGCCGGAGCAATCGTCACAATGGTACACCGGCGATTGCAGCCATGAAAATTGGGCAACTTGCGTTTCATAAACGTTACAGTGCCAGAAAGAGCCGCGTGAATAGTGCCGTCTCTTCCGATATAGGTATATGGGCCAGAATGGAAACGCAGACCTTTCTGCCGTAGAAGAACTTCTCCTGCTTGAACAACCTGCCCGCCAAACCGCTTCACGCCACGGCGTTTTGCGCGACTATCTCGCCCATTTGTGGTTGTCCCGCCAGCTTTCTTATGTGCCATGGCATCATTCTACCGTCCATGCTTTCGCTTGCAAAGGGAATTTTCTCCATGCAGAATAGTGTCTACGCCGCGCGGTGGAGCAGCCTGGTAGCTCGCCGGGCTCATAACCCGGAGGTCGCCGGTTCAAATCCGGCCCGCGCAACCATTAATCACGTTGCAACACACTGAGGAATGCCTCCTGCGTGAGCGTCACCTTCCCCATCTGCTTCATCCGCTTCTTGCCCTTTTTCTGCTTCTTGAGAAGCTTCTGTTTGCGGCTGACGTCACCACCGTAGAGATAGCCCGTGACATCCTTGCGCATTGCGCCGAGTGTTTCGCGCGCGACGACTTTGGCGCCAACCGCAGCTTGGATAGGGATTTCGAATTGCGCTTTTGGGAGAGCCTCCTTGAGGCGCTTGCAAACTATCGCGCCGACCGCGTGCGCCTCGCTCCTATGCACAATCGTACTCAGAGCCTCGGCCGGGTCGCCAAGGAGGAGAATCGCTAACTTCACGAGATCGCCAGCACGGTATTCCATCGGCTCGTAGCTCATCGACCCATAGCCGGACGTCGCTGATTTGAGCTTATCGAAGTAGTCGAGGATGATGGCCTGGAGCGGCACCTCGAATTTTAACAGTGCTCGGCCCGCATCGAGGTACTCGAGACCAAAGTACGTACCGCGCCGCTCCTGTGTGAGCGTCATAACGGCACCAACATCCTCTGAACGGCACACGATCTCGAGCGCGACCCAGGGCTCGCGGACTTCAGCGATGCACGAAGCGTCTGGGAAATCGGCGGGATTGCTGATCTGCGCAACATCGGGCTCATCGGACTTCAGAAGACTGCTGCGCACGACGCTCGCAGGTTGGCGGACACTCAGCTTCACCTCATAAAGCACGCTCGGCGCCGTGATCACAAGGTCGCAGTCGTACTCGCGCTCGAGACGCTCCTGGATGATGTCCATGTGGAGGAGACCAAGGAACCCACAGCGAAAACCGTTCCCAAGCGCGGCATTCCGCTCGTGTTCGATCTGGAGCGCTGCGTCATTGAGCGCTAGTTTCTCAAGCGCATCGCGAAGATCGTGGTAACCATCCGCTTCTGAGGGATACAAACCGGCGAACACCATCGGCTGCACATGCTTGTAGCCCGGGAGCGGATGCGCGGTCGCTTGATCGGCAATCGTGTCGCCAACCCGCACGAGCCCAACATCCTTCGCTCCGGTCACAACGTACCCGATCGATCCAGCTGGAAGTTCGTCATCTGCGATGTACTTCGGCGAGAAGTGCCCGACGTCCTGCACTTCGAAACGCCCCTTGGCGCCAAGCAAGAAAACCTCCTGCCCCTTCCTGAAGCTGCCGTCGAAGATGCGGACGTAGGCGACGACGCCGCGGTAAGTATCCATGACAGCGTCGAAAATCAGCGCCCGTGAGCTTGCCCCTCTCTCATTGGAAGAAGGTAGGGTGAGAGGCTGTGTACTTGGGATTCTCTCAATCACCGCTCGCAGCAGCTCCTCCACTCCCCTACCATCCTTCGCGGAAATGAGGAGGATGTCTTCCTTCTTGCAACCGAGCATGCGCCGAACTTCCTCGCTAACGCGCTCTGTATCCGCAGAGGGCAGATCGATTTTATTCAGCACGGGAATGATCGTCAGATCATGCTCCATCGCCATCGTGAGGACGGCGAGCGTCTGCGCCTGGATACCCTGCGACGCATCGACAAGCAGGATCACGCCTTCACAGGCAACGAGCGATCGGCTCACCTCATAACGGAAATCCGTGTGCCCCGGCGTGTCGATCAAATTCAGTTGAATCCCCTGATAGGACATACGCACTGGCGTGAGCTTAATCGTAATGCCTCGCTCACGTTCCAGATCCATCATATCGAGCGTTTGCTCCCTCATCTCGCGTTTCTTGAGCGTGCCGGTCACTTCGAGAAAGCGATCCGCCAACGTCGACTTCCCGTGATCAATATGCGCAATGATGCAGAAGTTCCTGATCTCCATGGAGCGCTATGATAGCAGGGCATTACGCAGTGCTTCCTCCCCCCCACGCACACGTTCCCGAAGATGTACAAGATCACGATCCTCATGATTGAGCGCATCGAACTTATCCCCTAGAACCTGCGGCACTGCCTCGAAAGATACCCCCAATACGAGAGCAACAATTCCGGCATGGTACCGCTGAGTGAGAAGAAAAGAGGATGAGGAAATAAATGCAGAGAGTTCCGAGAGGCTCCTTGGTTCCTGTACCCGCACCCCCTCCCACCCTTCACCACGCATTTTCTCAGAACGATCCCAGAATTCTCGCGAGGAATTTCCACGTGGAATTATGAGCAATATTTTTGATCGAACAGCATCAACTGGTATTGCAGCGAAACTCGGACAGAGCCGGATATTCTTCGATATCATAAGAGAAAAAACAGGATCGAAACTTAGAATACATTTTTTATTCAAATTCCATCGCTCCACGCGCGCAAGAGACAACACATCGCGAACGCTGAGGAGTGCTGCTCTCCTCCCTACCCACCGGGCACACCATTCCCCTCGCCTTGTTCGGAAGGGTCCGACTCCCTGGAACGCAAGAAAAACAGGCTTCCGAATAAACGCCGCCAGAACAGCGTGCCACCACCAGAGAACAGGAGCCAACGAGGACTCTGTATCGGTAAAAAGACTCCCCCCTCCAAATACCACCCCATTGCACTGCCAATAGGCAAGAAGTGTCCGCCACCACGGAGTGAAGAAGGAACGAATCCCAAACGGTAACCGTGGAATCTCCACATGTTCCGGATTTGCAGATAACACTACCCATTCAATCTCGGGAAATCGTTGGAGAAAATACTCTTTCAATGCCTCATCCCCCACATTCCCGACCCCATAGTTCCCTATGAGAAGGTAGGTACGCATGAGACCACATATTCCCTCCCCCTCAGGGAGAGGACAAGGGGTTCGCTTCCTCGTGCTCCTTCGCATGTGACTCTTCCGATGTGATAAGGCGCTCTTGTAAACGCGAGGCCTTGCCAGAAATCCGACGGAGAAACATGAGCCGTGCGCGCCGCACCTTGGCAATCTTCCGCACTTCCACCCGCTCGATGCGCGGGGAATGGAGAGCATAGACCTTCTCGACCCCCACACCCGATACGGTGCGCCGAAGAGTGAACGACCGATCGGTCGGAACATGGCCATGGTGTACGGCAATAACCAGCCCCTCAAAAACCTGTACGCGCTCCTTCTCCCCTTCTTGAATCCGCTCATGCACCCGCACCGTATACCCCGACCGGATTTCCGGCCGTTCTTTGACAAATGCCTTGCTCTGTCCATGGATAACTGCCTGGGTCACAGGGGAATCCTACGGACTGCCACCACCCTGTCAAACGAAAACTGGATAGGTCCTCCCGGAGGAGGATCATCACTTCTTCCCCCTCGCCTCCTCAATCTGTGGCTGCATCTTATTGACGACAATCAAATGCCTGGGATCGCACAGGATCTCCGTCACAAAGCGATCTTTGAGGCTCAGGCGATAGAGGAAATCCGCCTCAGAGAAGATGGAATACTTCACATGGCGGTACTGTGCATCCTGAGAGAGAAGAGATTCCACCAGCTCTTTCCGAAGATTCCCGACAAGGAGAAGATCCACTTTGCTCTCCGTCCCACAGAAATTCCCGGCGAGGAGCACCAACTGCACATAGGGAAGATTACGAAGTCCATGGACGAGCGGACTCTCCCCTTGCACCACTTTGGAAAAGAGGGAACGAAGATCGCCGTACAAGAGAAAATCCTGCTCGACACGGTAATACTTCTTGCGATTACGGTGCCTGGCGCGGACGAGACCGACCCTCCGGAGATTCTCCAGTTCACGCCGGATCGAGTTGATCTGCTCACTGAGGAGGCGCGTCAGCTCACGGATGAAGTATTCGCGCTCGGGGTGAAGCAAGAACGTCGAGAGAAGCTTCACCCGGGTCTGCGAACTGAAGAGCGCCTTCAGAATGCTCGCCGAAGACATGTATACAGATAGTACTCAGTGCTCTCTCCTATGTGCAACAAATTTGATCACATTTACCGAAAAAAGCCAGTGAAAATGGTATGAGCTTGAGGAAAGATTACTGCAGGATTGAAGAGAAATTATTGAACAAAAAATTTGTTTAGTTATCCCCTCCACCTATGGGAGAGGGCAGCCGTTCGAAGCCATCATGCCCGAATGGGAGTGAGGGGGTCGATGAACAGCAGTCAGTGGCGGAGTTTTTCAGTATCTCCTATACTTAGGACGCTGTGTTTAAAATCTCCTCCACTGAAATTGCTCTGCTCGTTCTGTTTGCACTCACTGCAGATCTTTTCTCATTGTTACCAATCATCAATGTACTCGTGTCACTGGTGGTGTCGCCTATATTGTATCTCTACTGGAAAATAAAAAGGGTTCCGGCATTTCCCACCGTCATCGCAGGAACGATCGAACTCTTTCCACTGATAAGCATGCTCCCAGCCTTCACGGCAGGAGTTCTTGCAGTCGTACTCATGGACAGAATGACACACCAAAAATATCGGTGATTGTAATTGGAAAAATCACACTCTACAATACACCTACATATGCGCATGCGCCGGACATGGCGGGTCGTACTCGTTGGTACTTTTCTTCTGACCCCTCTCGCTCTCTATGCAGACAATGTAAATGTAGATGTAGATGTAGAAGAATGCAGCAACATCTCTGATGTATGCAATGATCAAAGCGATTGCTGTCCTAACAAAGATCTGATCTGCGGACCGGGAAATGTATGCTGTAAAGACATAGGTATAAAATGTACGGATAGCGATGAATGTTGCTTTGGAAACTGCAATAGTACATTCCTCGGCGAAGCAAGATGTGCCCACTGTAAATCAGTCGGAGAACCATGTCAGTTTCCACAAGAATGTTGCTATTCTTTTGGATTGATATGTTACGATAAGAAGTGCTGTAAAAAACCCGACCAAGACTGTAATAAAAACGCGGATTGCTGTTTTCAAGGTCAACAGGGGTCCAATGTCTGCATAAATGGTAAATGTAATTNACCTACCCCACCACCAGTGGATACTGCCTGTCGTATAGTTGGCAAAGATTGCAGTGAACATCCAGAAGAGCGCTGCTGTCAGCAACCCCTTCGCCTCAGGTGTTCCCCACAGACATCCAAATGCTGCATCATGGATAATCAGAGATGTTATCTCAAAGAGGATTGCTGCAGTGGCAACTGCGGCCCCGACAGAGTATGTGGATCAAACGTCGTCCCAACATGGTCACTACTTCCATTTCCAGACAATTCTTCTCTCACATTCCTGCAACCTTTCAGTTCCCAGCAGACGCTTGGCGCTATGTCCTACGTTTCTGCTGTCTGGAAATGGCTCATCGGCATCGGAGTGGGACTCGCCCTCCTCCGAATTGTCATCGGCGGCATCGAAATCATGAATTCTGGCGGGAATCCGGGTCTCCGTACAACTGCCAAAGACCACATACTGTGGGCAATCGTCGGACTCCTTATGCTCATTTTCGCAGGAACGATTCTCTCCACAATCGACCCATCGGCATTCGGTGTCGTCTAGTCCTCTATTCTCAAAACCTTGCAAGAAATAGACATATATGCTATTCTGGAAAGAATGCGTAAACACAAATATCGCTCCTCCATTGGAAAATGCGTCTGCGGAGGAATAGCCATTATCTTCCTTATCTCAATCGCCGTGACGCACGGCACAGTAGACCTGCTCTCCACCGCAATCATTGAAAAGGCACATGCTCTTGGCCTCCTCGCACAAGCCCCGCTTTGGGCCATAGTCGCACAAGGGATCTTGAAATTCATAAGGGATACAGCTTTGTGGTTAGCACAGAAGGCCTTCTTCGGATTACTCCTCGTAATCTTCATCGCAACACTAGGCCGCATCATTGTATGGACCATCTACACAATTTTCGTCAGCATCGCCGTCCCGCTCATATTCATAATGATCAAAATCGTCGAATCGACCGTTTCCTCCGCAAATGGGACCATCGCGTACTTTCTCTTTTACAGTCCAGATATACAATCTGTCATCCACCGAAACATCTGGACCGTCTCCCGCAACGCAGTGAACATCGGTTTCGCCGCCGTCTTCCTCTTCGGCGCCATCATGACCATCATCAAAGCGAACAAGGAATTCATCGATCGCTACGCGCTGAAGTTTCTCGCCGCCATCATCCTCGTGAACTTCTCCTGGTTCATCCCCGGCGTA
>C687J35174_10006846_pt1 | contig 14797 bp, 16 predicted proteins | sample RifCSPhighO2_01_FD_35174 | JGI IMG/M metagenome (IMG submission 35174) | reverse complement strand
GTTCGCATCCAATATAAACAAAGGCCGATTAAAATTATATGCGTTCCAAAGATTATAATAGCTAATTCATTTCCACTAAATTGCCCCAAGATACTTGCCGAAAAAGGCACTAGACTTATTAGCATAAAAAATAAGGCATTAATATTTGTCAGTAAGGAATCTATATTCTTGGCATAAATAGAAACAAAAAAGTGATGCGCTCGCCAGTAGGTGAATAACAAAGCAAAACTTAAAACATAACTTAGCAATAATGGGAATAATTTTTCGATTTCAAACCAAAGCTCCGAATTGTTGATGGGTCCCCACATGACAGGTAATTTAATTTGAAAAACCAAGACTGTCATAACAATCGCAAAGATTCCGTCCGAAAGCTGATCTAGTCTGGCGTGGCTCATCTTGTAAATATAACACAAATTCAAAATAAAAATAAGCATGTTAGAATAGTAATAATGGAAAGGAGAAAAATGAAAATCGGAATATTTGATTCAGGGTTGGGTGGGCTTTTAATAACGAAAGCAATACAGAAAATGATGCCCCAGTATGATTATGTGTATCTTGGTGATACCAAGAGAGTCCCATATGGCAACCGCTCTCATCAGGTAGTATTTGAGTTTGTTCGCCAGGGGATAGATTATCTTTTTCGCAAAGAAAATTGCGCAATCATTATTATTGCTTGCAACACTGCTTCTGCTAGGGCGCTAAGGAGGCTACAGCAAGAATATCTAGTAAAAAATTTTCCGAATAGAAAAGTTCTCGGCGTACTGATTCCAGCGGCGGAAGAAGCTGCTAAATATAAGAGAATCGGGATTTTAGGAACTCCTGGAACAATACACTCCAATACTTTTCCTAAAGAAATGAAAAAAATAAATAGTAAAATAAAAGTTTTTCAAAATTCTGCGGCAATGCTGGTGCCGTTAGCCGAAGAAGGAGAAATAATTTTAGCCAAACCATTTATCTTAAAATATCTAGAACCTTTTTCTGATAAAAAGATAGATGCACTAGTTTTAGGTTGCACCCATTACCCAATTTTTAAAAAAGAAATTAAGAAATATATTGGGAAAAATGTGAAAATTATTTCTCAAGATGAAATTATTCCTAAAAAATTAAGAAATTATCTTATGCGACATGAAGAAATCACAAAAAAACTTTCTAAGACAAAAAAAATAAAAATACTTCTTACGGATAAAACAAAAAACATAGAAATTCTAACAAAAAAATGGTTTGGAAGTAAAATAAAATCAAAATTAATTAATCTCTAAAATTACATAATATTTTTAGTTACATTTCCAGCCAAATGGGACAATGGTCGGAGCCGAAATAATCACTTAGCATTCCCACATTTTTAATTTTAGGTAATATTTTTATATCTATAAAAAAATAATCGATTCGCCATCCGACATTTCTATCACGCGCACGGGTCTTCTGGTCCCAATAAGTATAAATGTCTTTTTTGTTTGGATTAAAGTTTCTCCAAACGTCCATAAATTTATTTTTCACGACTTTATCAATCCAAGCGCGTTCAATAGGGAGAAAGCCAGTGTTTTCTTCATTAGCTTTTGGACGGGCAAGATCTATGGCTTCGTGGGCAGTGTTCACATCGCCACAGAAAATTACATTCTCGCCGTCTTTGCGCAGTTTCAGAATAAATTTTAGAAAAGCATTGTAGAATTCTAATTTGTATTTTAGTCTGTGTGGCCCTTGGCCGCCATTTGGGAAGTAGCAAGTAATCAAAGTGAAATTTTTAAATTTTAAGCTTATCATCCTACCCTCATTGTCCAGTTTCTTTATTCCCATACCGTAAAATACTTCTTTTGGTTTTTCTTTTGCGTAAATTGCTACTCCGCTGTAACCTTTTTTTGTTTTAGGATGTGAAAAATACGAAAAGTATCCAGGAATATTACGCACCCCTTCCGGAAGCTGGTCCGGCTCCACTTTTGTTTCTTGCAGACATAAGATGTCAGGATTTTCTTCTTTAAGTAATGGAGTGAAGAAGCCCTGTTTGGCCGTTGCCCGTAATCCGTTCGTATTCCAACTGATTATTTTCATCTATGAATTGTAACACAATGTGGTTTATGTAAAGTAAAATCCGCCGCTGAGATACCCAGCGGCGGACGTGTTTCTTAACGATTGACACCCGCTAGGGGCGGCTGGTGCCATACGGACGCCAGCCATTTTCATCTTCCTGGAGGCGTGGCGAGATGGGTTTCCAGGGTTTCGGAACGGTCGGAACCCCACCCACCGTGATGTTGCTGGTCAAAAAGACCAGCGTTCCATCAATCCATCCCAGTGCGTTTACTGGGATTCCGAGTTCTCGGGCGGCCCATTTTTTCAAGGTCTTTCTCCGGGCCACGTGCGGTTTTCTTTTTCTTTCCTTCATTCGCGACTCCTTTGGTCGCTACTGAGCTACCGATGAGCCACTAGAAGAACATGACTCAATTTGGAGCATATCATACAAATTATGGTTTGCAACCGGATATAACAGATGGTAGTTATCTCTTATTATGAAATTTTTTATGTATATCCCGTAAGTGTTTGTCAGTAACGTGCGTGTAAATCTGCGTAGTAATGATGCTGGAATGACCCAAGAGAGACTGGACCGATCTAATATCCGCGCCATTGGAAAGCAAATCTGTCGCAAAAAGATGGCGCATTGTGTGCGGGGTAACTTTTTTTGAAATTCCCGCTTTGACGGCATGTTGCTTCACAATTCTCTCAATTGATCGGCGGGTCAATGGATTTTGTATTTTCTTTTTATCTTTTTTCCCTATTTCATTCTCAATTTGTACAAAAAGAGCATCGCTTATATCTTTACGAGCCGATAAATAATTTTTTACAGACTTTTTTGCAATATCAGAGATGAATACTACTCGCACCTTGCCACCTTTACCACGAATAGATAATTCATCGGAGTTTAAATTTATATCAGAAGTGAGAGAACACAATTCAGCAACACGTAGTCCAGTGGAGAATAAGAGTTCCAAGATAGCCTTATCACGAAGATCTTTTAAATCCGCGCCTTTTGGAGAATTTAATAATTTTTCTAATTCTTCGTGAGTAATAAGATCGAGAGATCTTTCAGAAACTTTTGCCAATTCTATACGTTCAGGCGCCATAGACTTTACTTCTTGCCTAGCAAGATATTTTAAGAATGCGCGCAAGGCTATCAAATAATAATTTTGAGTTTTCTTGGATAAAGTTACTCCTGTAGCTCTGTTATTGCCAGTACTTTGTCTGTTTAACCATAAACGGAATTCACGTACAGAATCATCAGTTATATTTACTGGGTTATCATTCTTTGAAAATTCCAAAAAGCGAGTCAGATAATGGTTATAATTTTCGACAGTTTTAAGCGACCGCCCCTTTTCTATTTCAATGTATTCCAAGAATTGAGTTTTAAGCTGTTTGAGGGATGCCATATGCCTTGTATTGTACCAAATATTTTGCGGCATCATTAATGTTGTAAAATATTTGGAGATTATTAGATATTTTTTATGTTTAATAATCTTTATTGTGCGACATTACGTTGTCCGTGCTTTTCTTCAGGTCCTCGGTTCCCCGGGATCCCTATCCCAGCTAGACCATTTAGAAAAGCACGGGTAGCTTCATTTATCTTGCAATTTTAGGGGTTTTGTGCTAATGTATGAACATGTTAGCTACTAAGAAAAAGCAAACAATTATAAAGAAAAATCAGATTCACGACAAAGACACAGGCTCTCCAGAGGTGCAGGTGGCTGTAATTTCTGCTGCTATTGACGAATTAGCTAAACATTTAAAAAAACATAAAAAGGATAATCATTCTCGCAGGGGGCTTATTAAAATGGTGGCTGATAGACGTACCCATTTGAAGTACTTAGAACGAACAAGTAAATCTCGCTATAATGCTCTAGTAAAGAAGATGGACTTAGCCTAAAAGATAGATTTTAATTTATAAATCTATCTTTTACAGTTTACTTATAATATACTTAAAATATGACAGTTATAAAACATAAAGAACAAAGAGTCGGGGTTTTTATTGATACACAAAATCTATATCATTCGGCTCGCAATTTATATAAAGCGCGAGTTAATTTCGGCGCAGTTTTAAAAGATGCGGTTGCGGGCAGAAAACTTGTTCATGCCGTGGCCTATGTCATAAGCACCGAGGCAGGGGATGAAAAAAATTTTTTCGAAGCATTACAAAAACTTGGTATTGAAACCAAAACAAAAGATTTACAGATTTTTCATTCTGGAACTAAAAAGGGAGATTGGGATGTTGGTCTAGCTGTGGACGCTATTAAAACCGCGCCTCGTTTGGATACTGTTGTCATTGTTTCCGGTGATGGTGATTTTGTTCCATTAGTGGAATATTTGCAAACAATGACCCAAGTGGAAGTAATTTCTTTTGGCAAATCAACTTCTGCTCGTTTGCGTGAAGTAGCCGATGATTTTGTAGATCTATCAGAGAATCCTAGAAAATATTTAATCGGAGGGAGGTAGTTTTTCAAAGAAGATTTCCGACGTTTCTTGCTTTTTGGTGTAAAAATGATAAGATATTTAATAGTTTATTAGTTAATCGGTTCGCGTCTAGACACAAAGTAGTGTTTTCCAGAAAAAATACTGGATGAAACAACACTGTAGTCTGGATACGAACTCGTGGAATTATGCTTCGCATTATTTAGATAAAAAATGCTCAGCACGATTTTGCTAAATCAAATGCAAAAAAAAGAATATAGCGTAGAGATTGGTGGAAAAATTTTAACGGCTATTTTTACGGACCTGGCAGAGCAAGCTCATGGTTCAGTAATGTTGAAATGTGGCGAGACAGTGGTACTTGCTACGACTTGTATGTCTAAAGACAAGCAACCAGGACTTGGTTTTTTTAATTTGACAGTTGATTATGTGGAGAGATTTTATGCTTCAGGAAAAATTTCCGGTTCCCGTTTTGTAAAAAGAGAAGGCAAGCCTTCTGAAGACGCGATACTAGCAAGTAGGGTGATAGACCGCACCCTTCGTCCGCTTTTTGACCAATCAATGCGTCACGCGGTGCAGGTAATTGTGACGGTTCTTTCCGTAGAGGAAGAAAATGACCCTGTTGTTTTAGCCGTTAATGCGGCTTCGCTTGCGCTTTCTGTCTCCAATATTCCCTGGGCGGGGCCCATCGGAGCCGTGCGTATCGGTAAATACGACAATGATGATTTAAAGATAAATGTCAGTACAAAACTGCGAGAAAATGATGCTCAATATAAATTTGATTTGATTGTTTGTGGTAAAGAAGAGAATATTAATATGATTGAAGCATCGGCTCATCAAAACAGCGAAGATGAATTGGAGAATACGCTTACGAGAGCCAGTCAAGAAATTACCAAACTGGAAAATTTTCAAAAAAATATAGTAAAAGAAATCGGTAAAGAAAAAAGAATTATCGAAAAAGAAAAAATAAACCCGGAATCCGTTCTTCTGTTTCAGAAAGGTATTTTGCCGGAAATGGAGGCGGCAATATTTTCCGGTGTGGGTAAAGATAGAATAGACGCGCTTCATAGTGTTTGGAATCAAATTGTAAAAGATAATTATAAAGAACGAGAAGATTTTGCCCTGGAAGATCATTTATTTGATGAAACTGAAAATAAAATTCTCCACGAAAAAGCGATAAATGAGAATAAACGAGCAGATGGCAGAAAAATGGATGAGCTTCGTGATCTGTATGCTCAAGCCGGGGGAGTGTCTTCCGTATTGCATGGTTCCGGGATTTTTTATCGCGGAGGAACTCATGTGCTTTCGGTGCTCACCTTAGGGGGTCCAGAAGATCGGCACATGATTGATGGCATGCAGACAAAAGCAGAGAAAAGATTTATGCATCATTATAATTTTCCACCATATTCTTCCGGAGAAGTTGGTCGCGCGGGTTTCACTAATCGTCGAGAAGTTGGCCACGGAGCACTCGTGGAAAAGGCGCTCGCAATGGTTTTACCTGATGTTACGGATTTTCCATATACCATTAGAATAGTTTCTGAATCTATGGCTTCAAATGGTTCTACTTCTCAAGCTTCAATTTGTGCTTCCGTTCTTGCGCTTATGGATGGTGGAGTGCCGATTAAAGCACCAGTCGCTGGCATTGCGATGGGGCTGATGTATGTATCTCCAGATAAATATAAAATTTTAACAGACATTCAAGGACCAGAAGATCATTATGGTGATATGGATTTTAAAATTGCAGGGACCAAAGAAGGGATTACCGCTATACAACTTGATGTGAAAGTGGAGGGAGTATCAATAAAAATATTAGGCGAAGCAATGAGACAGTCTAAAAAGGCGAGAGTGGCTATCATAGACAGAATTGAAAAAGAAATTTCAGTTCCACGTAAAGATATTTCTTCTAATGCGCCGAAAATACTAATAATTAAAATTAAGCCTGATCAAATTGGAATGGTAATCGGTGGTGGGGGAAAGACCATTAAGGAAATTAAAGAAAAAACCGGAGCTGAAATTACTATTGAAGACGATGGCACTGTGTATTTTACTGGAAAAAACGGATCAGCTGAAGCTGCAAAAGTTATTGTCGAAGAAATGACGCATGAATACACAATAGGAGATGTGCTTAAAGGGGAAGTTGTAAAAGTTGCCGAATTTGGAGCCTTTGTCAGATTAAATTCTTCTACAGACGGAATGGTGCATATTTCCGAAATAGCGCCATTTCGCGTGGAACGAGTTAGCGATATAATAAAGGAAGGGATGATTGTTCCAGTGAAGGTTATAAGTATTGATAAAGAAAAAAACAGGATCGGTTTGTCTATTAAAGAAGTGGATAAAGATTTTTTTAAAAATAATGGAGGAGGAAAATAAAACAAAACATACAATTGTTCAAACTTACGCCGAAGATATGGCGAAGGTAATTCAAGACGATCAGGGAGGGTTAATAAAAAAAATAATTCATGGGGAAGAAGAGCATGATAAAGAAAAAAAGAAAAATCCATCCCCGGAGTTGAGCAAGAATAGATTTTTCATGCTTATAAGTTTGTTGCTTATTTTAACAGCTTTGGCTGTCTTGTTTTTTTTCTTTTTTAATAAAAATATATCAACCGTTGACATAGAAAAACAGTTTACACCTATTATCTTTAACGACAGAAGTGCTTATTTAGAAGTGAAAGGTTTTGACAAGGATGAAATAATACAAACGATTCTAAGTGAAGTTGATACAACGANAGTTAAAAATGGGGGAGTAGAAGGAATTTACCTNACTTATGATAAAAAAGTGATAGGCTTAAGGGAGTTTATTAAACTTATCAAAGGTAATTTTGTTTTAGGTGATCGTATTTTTNTTAATGATAATTTTTTACTTGGTGTTGAAAATAATGAAACCAAAGATTTTTTTATACTGATTAAAGTGCGTTCTATTGCTGATGTTTTTGATTCCTTGCGTGCCTGGGAAAATAAAATGTTTATTGATTTGCAAGGATTTTTTAGAGTGGCTATTTCCCCTGAAACAAAATATCTTCTCACTAAAAATTTTGAAGATGGCGTTGTAGAAAATAAAAATGCGCGTATTCTTTATGATGAAAATAATAAAATAGTGATGATGTATATTTTAGCAGACGATACTTCTATCATTATTACCAACACTAAAAATGTTGCACATGAAATAATGCTTCGTTTGGCTTCCAGTCGGATTGAGAAATAAATATCATTTCTAATAGGAAAACCGCCGTCGGTTTTCCCATCTGGCGGTTGCTAGTCCATTATTTTTTTGGGAGAAAGATTCGGACGATCTTGTCCCAAACCTTTCGGTAGACTTCTTCCGGCTCGCTCTCTGCCGGAAAAAGATCGCAGGTCGGATCCACTTTCCCAACCTGGTACATTATAATTTTTCCGGCCATGCGGCTGTATTTTTTTCGCCACAGCCTCAACAGGACCCTACTAGAAAAGGGTCCAACGTGAACTGCCAGACCGTACTTACCACCCTTGATCTTTTGATAGGTGGTAACGATTCTGAGATACATCGTTGCCTCCTGTGAAAAAGGGGAGTGGTTTGCTTCTTTANTAATTAAATAACATTATCTTAATTTTTTCAACTCACAGAAGGTAATTCTACGAAGAATTGGGAACCCTTGCCGGGACCNTCAGATTCTGCCCAGACTTTGCCTTTATGTGTTTCGATAATTAATTTTACCGAATAAAGACCATAACCTGTACTGTCTACATTTATTTTTACTGAATCCTTGCCTCTCCCTCCCTCGGTAAATAAGTTTTTTTTATCTTCATCCGTAATACCGATGCCAGTATCTTTGACAAATAAAATAATTTTTTCATTTTGTTTCTCCAGTCCCACTATTATTTTTCCTGTTTTGGTGTATTTAATAGAATTTTCAATTAAATTATTTGCCGCTTCTTTAAGCCAAAAAGCGTCTCCGAGGGTGTTGTAAATACCTTCTGCGAGATGACTTTCCATTTGCAAACCATTTTTTTCCGCCTCAACTTTTTTTTCACCGACCACTTTGGCTACTAAATCTCTGAAGTCAAAAGGCCTCATTTCATATTTTATTGAGCCTTTTTGCATATTGGTGGCATTGAGCACCATATCAATTGTTTTGATACCCGTATCGTCAGACTCAAGACCTTGCGTAGCTCTTTTTTTTACTTCTTCATTTACTTCACCAAATGTTCCATCCGCAATACCAGCAAAAATATATTTGGAGTGCGTAAAAGAACCTTTCACTTTGTGGTTGATCAGGTGCATTAAGCTTTCTCTTTGCTTTAGGAGTGTTTGGAGTTCTTTGTTTAAGGCATCAACTTCTTTATACAATCTCGCCAATTCGAGATTTTGTTTGTACATCGCTTCTGTAACCTTTTTATATTCTTCAGGATCGATTGGTTTGTTTTCATCATTGTTGGCCATAATCAGTAATCATTTAGATTTTTTATTTTAAGCTTTCTGGAATTTCTTCAGGTTTCATTTTAGAAATTATGTTGAGTACGGCATCATGACATACAGCATGCGAAGCTCTACCGAAGATTCTCTCATATTGGGCGACAAGACCGTTTATGGCTTGTTTTGCATCACCGTTAAAAGAAACTGAATTATGTCCTTGGTCTACCATGAGTCCAGGCACCTTTCTCGCTTCATCCCAAGCCAAAGGCCCGATGACGAGTTCTTGCTCTTTGATAATCCTTATTGGAATTTGTAAAATTGTATCCATAAAATTTTCATTAGGATTCTTGAATTTTGGTGAATGTACTTCTTATATGTATCAAAGCAACAGCCATAAAAAAATAAGAGACAGAATATAATAAATCATTCAACTCCCCAGCATTCCATGTTCCAGCATTTGCCTGATACAAAAACATAAAATCTGATAAATATTGAACAACTAAAGCAAAAATTAAAAATAAAATAGGTTTTTTCATTATCCCTCCCAATACATTTTTAGATAAAACCCAAGTTGTTATTGCCATGGAAACATAGAGTGCCTGGCCAAATGGATAACCAAAATCCAGGAAAATTTTTAATTTATTTGACCAATCAAACTCATATCCATTTAGGAAGAAAAAATAAGAAATCCCTAAAATTATGATAGGAATAACAAAAAAGTAAATTTTATTTTTTAATGTTTTCCAAGATGATCGAAAACCCGAGACTTTTGCGATGTAAAAGATACCAAAAATATAAGCAATAACACTTCCGAAATATCCAATATCTCCGATTGATGGATAAGGCACTTCTATTTTTTGAAAGAAAATATAATAGCTATAAGCTGATTGTCCGAATGATTGTAACAATAGGCCTAAGGAAAAAAAACTTAAAGCTTTACCTAATAAACTATTAAAGCCACCCCAGCGTTGAGCCATCCAAAACCCTATAATTGCACCAAATAGTGCGATAACTTGGTAAGACGCTGCGTAAAGTTGTTTATTGTTTGTGGTTACATTCTGGTAAAAAAAGTTTATGTATATCCACCAAACTGTTAAGCAAATAAATAAGAATGAACTTACAATCAACAGGGGTTGTTTCTTAAAATCTTGTAAAGCTTTTTCCATATCTTAAATTATACACTAATCTTATAATTTTACTACCACATATTTTTTTAGAAAAAAATCGGGGCGAAAGGAATTTTTTGAAAAACGAAGTGATGGAATCCCTAAATCTTGTTCGTAGTTCATAAATTGAGCCAATTTTTTTGTATTTTCAGCGTAATTTTTAAGCATATATTCGTAAACTCCAGAATACTTAGTATCGCCTTTCGTAAAATGACACAAAACATAATCTTGATTAATTATACTACTTATTGAAAAACCCACCAATTCTGATCCAACATACAAACAAAGAAATATAAATTTAGAATTGGGCAAATCGGACAAAGAAATAAAAAATTTTTTAACTGCCTGGACTTCATTTTTTATATCAAAATCTACCAATTTTTCAACTTTATGTTTAGCCCATTTTTCATCCAATCTCAGGATGTCTTCTTTAGTTCTCTCGTCTATATTAGGAGATATTAATACACGAACATTCAAATATAAAACCCTAAATTTATTAAATAACCATCTTTTGTTGTGGAATTTTTTACCAGCCAAGTTTGCTAGGTTTTCATTTTTATAAATATAATCAAAGTGATCCGGATCTTCTTCAGTGTGATACTTATTTAAGTTTAAATGTTTTATCGCAATTTCTGGAACCAACCTTAATAATGGTTTCAGATTTTCTTTTTTAGAAAATTCTAGTAATTCTTCTACTGTTTCGTTAACTTTATTATCTCCCAAAAAAGAATAAAAAGGCTTACCTGTCAGATAGTCTGTAAAATGTACTACTAAATTATCATTCAATTGGGAGAGACCCATTTCACCTTTGATGTCCCAAGACCACAGAGATACAAAATTAAAATCCGAATAAGGCGGGAATTTTGAAGTAAATGTCTCGACATCCTTTTTGTCAGTTAGTTCCAATTTTTTAAATTGTGGAAATTCTGGAATCATGATTGACGGATTAATTTTTTTAAAACTGATCGCCAGACAAGGAAAAGAACAATACTCATATTGATGAAGAAGTATATAGCCCAGCCAGATTCTGCCATTGACCAAGTTTTAATGGTAAAAATTTCCAAAACTGCTGATCCAAAACCCAATGTCCACCCTAGTTTATTTTCTTGTCCGGGATTAGCCCAGACATGGCGAAAATTGGGGACTGAAGCCAAGAAATCAGCTGTGATGCTAATCAATAATGCAATAATTGGTTCTCCAGTCAGGAGCCATAAACCAATACCTGTAAAAGCGCTGGCTACGCAAAATTTATTCAACCAATCCCAATTATTATTACCTCGTTTGATGGATAAAATTGCGACAGAGAGCTGAGAAAGACAAAGCCAAGTAGGTAGAATTAAAACTTGCCAGGGCGCGCCAGCCGCTCTTGAACTAACCACTGCAATAATTGCCAAGATTGACCAAGTCCACCACGATGGCCCAGAAGGTCTGGTTTGATTTTTTAAAATACTTCTCACATAAGGCACAAAAGCCACCACGGAAAGGGCGGCAGCGAACATGCCAGTTATAAAATATATTTTATCTACTTCCATTTCATTAATATTATACCACAACAAAAAAAACCTGCTCCCACTTGCATGCAAGTGAGGAGCTTGCTCTGAAAACTCAACATGTTATGATATTGGCATGTTAGACAAGAAAAAAATTAAAGAAAAATTAGAAAAAGAAAGAGATATCTTACTTGAAGGGTTGCGGGATATGGGTAAATTGAATGATGAAACCGGCGAATGGGAGGCGACTCCGGAAGAGTTGAATTCTCCGCAATCGGATCAAAATGATATGGCGGATAGATTTGAAGACTTTGAGGCGAGAAGTTCTATGATGAGAACACTGGAGCCGAGACTGAATAATATTCTAAAAGCACTTAAAGGATTAAACAGGGAATCTTTCGGTAAATGTGAAGTATGTAAAAAAGATATTGAAACGACGCGCCTGGAAGCAAACCCAGCGGCTCGAACTTGTAAGAAACATTTAGAAAGCTAGATAACTTTTTTAAAAACAACTTTTTCAGGTACAGATTTTTTGAAGCTTAAAAAATCCTGAAGTTCTTGGCTCGTCAGCCTCGAAACCCCTCCAAAAGTTATTTTTCAAAAAGTTTAATAATTCACAAAAAAACATGAGTTTTGCTAAAGTCTACTCAGCGCAGGTAAATTTATTAAAAGGAGCTATTGTGACGATTGAAGTAGACTTATCTAAAGGACTTCACGCTTTTTCTGTGGTGGGTCTTCCGGATAAAGCAGTAGATGAATCAAAAGACAGGGTGAGTGGAGCTATAAAAAATTCTGGTTTCAAATCTCCAAAAGCCAAGAATCAAAAAATAACGGTTTCACTTTCTCCAGCTGACTTAAAAAAAGAAGGACCTTTTTTTGACTTGGCAATTGCTATTGCATATTTACTTTCTGCTGATGAGATCAAATTTAATTCAGAGAAGAAAATTTTCCTTGGTGAGTTGGGGCTTGACGGCACATTACGTAGTGTGCGAGGCACATTGCCACTTGCTCAAGAAGCTCAAAAAATGGGTTTCGAAGAAATATATTTACCAAAAGAAAATGCGATTGAAGCGGCATTAGTAGAAGGTATAAAAGTTTTCGGGGCAAGTAGTTTAAAAGAAGTAATAGAACATATTGATGAGCTTAGTAATAAGCTTAATAAAAATTCAGAAAATAAAAAAAAGAAAATTACCGTTCAGCTCAAGACTAAAATAAATTATACAAAAGAAATAAAAGGAGGTGATTTTGCTGACATTCGTGGACAAGAGGGAGCTAAACGTGGACTTGAAATTGCAGCTGCTGGTGGGCATAATATCGCGATGTATGGCCCTCCTGGCACTGGTAAAACTATGCTGGCTCGGGTATTTTCAGGTCTTTTGCCTGATTTAAACACTGAAGAAGTATTAGAAATAACTGGCATTCATTCTGTGGCTGGAAACACAAGAGGAGAACTTGTTTGCTTTCCTCCATTTCGCGCTCCGCACCATACTTCATCTTATGTTTCCTTAATCGGAGGCGGAAGTTATCCAAAACCCGGAGAAGTTACGCTTGCTCATCGGGGCGTGTTATTTTTAGATGAATTTCCTGAGTTTGAAAAAAGAGTGATAGAATCTTTGCGTCAGCCATTGGAAGATAATATTGTTTCAATTTCGCGCGCCAAAGGTTCGGCGATTTTCCCATCTAATTTTATTTTGGTCGCGGCGATGAATCCTTGTCCATGCGGAAACTCGGGAAGCAAGCAGAAAGTCTGCATTTGTAAACCGTCCGATTTAGATAGATATAAAAGAAAATTGTCCGGACCGATCATGGATCGTATTGATTTATGGGTTTCAGTTGGAAATGTGGATTATAAAAAGTTGGGCGGGGAAGGAACAGGAGAGAAAAGTGAGAAGATAAAAGCGAGGGTAGCAAGTGCGCGCGAGATTCAAAAAGATAGATTTAAAAAACTAGGTCGCGCGATTAGCACTAATAGTGAAATGAATGTGAAAGATTTGTCTAGTATCGTAAAACTTAAAAAAGAGGTGCGTGACTTACTGGACGACAGCGCTGAGCGTCTTAGTCTTTCTGCTCGAGCGTATCATCGCGTAATTAAAATCGCCCGCACTATCGCCGATCTTGAAAATAGCGAAAACGTCGAAGCGAATCATATCCTGGAGGCGATACAATACAGGCCAAAAATTAATTCTTAGTTATCCACAGTTAGGTAGTTGACAGGTGAACGCTCGTTCACTTATACTGTTTATGTAGTCGAATATTAAAAAATAAACAATATAAGGTTATGTCACAAACACAATATTTAAAAATGTTAGAAAAGGAAATACAAAAGATTAATAAAAGAATTGATTTTAAGATTCTTCAAGGGGAAGCATATTTCAAAGAGGCAAGAGATCATAAATTACTCCTACAAAAAGTTCGCTATCACACTAGACGAAGTCTTGCGCAAAAAATGATTCATTTATTCTTCCNCAAGAATATCTATGCGTAATNNNTATCACACTAAAATAGAATCTTTTTACTCCAATAATAAAAGAATGCCGACCTATTCTGAAATGATGAAGCTTTTCGGTTTNAAGTCAAAAAATGCTGTATTTAAAGTGNTAGAGAAATTAATGGATNTNGGATTNGTAGCCAAGGATCATTTGGGCAGGCTGATTCCAACTAAAAATTTTGGAGAAGTTCCATTACTCGGATTTGTAACTGCCGGACTGCCTGCGACGGTAGAAGAAGAATTAGTGGATACGGTAGATTTAGACGATATGCTAGTCAAAAACAAAGCATTAACTTACATGTTAGAAGTTGATGGCGACTCTATGATCGACGCGCATATAGAGAAGGGGGATATGATACTTGTAGAAAAAACAAATCAAGCCAAAGACGGGCAAATAGTTATTGCCGAAGTGGATGGGGAATTTACGATGAAATATTTTCGTAAAGAAGGAAATAAAGTTTGGCTCGAACCAGCAAATAAGAACTACAAACCAATATATCCAGAGCACAGTTTGAATGTTGTAGCGGTCTTGAAAGCGGTGATAAGAAAATATTAAAAATTACTATTATACACAAAATAAAAAACGCCTTGTCGGCGTTTTTTATTTTTTATCTCGAGATAAAAGATGAACCTTTTGACACGACATCAACTCGGACGTCCTGAAAAAAGTTATTTTTTCAGACGCTCCTCACTCGTCGGTATAAAATTATGCAAGCGTGTCCTTCAAACCTTTTGCAGGTCGGAATTTTGGAACTTTCTTGGCAGCCACTTTGACTTGCTCTCCGGTCTTTGGATTGCGAGCCATACGAGC
>C687J35174_10006842_pt1 | contig 14798 bp, 15 predicted proteins | sample RifCSPhighO2_01_FD_35174 | JGI IMG/M metagenome (IMG submission 35174) | reverse complement strand
GAAAACGCGCTGCGAGCCCTCGCGGTCTCTAACGGGGCTTGCCGCGCGGGGATGAATGCCGATCGGTTTGAGCGAACACGGGGTTTAATGCCCCGTGTGAGCTTCTAACGGGGTTTACATAAACGAACTTGCCCCATATCCCAATACTTCACTTTAAAGTGAAGTATTGGGATACTGCTTATCGCGTATGCTATATGAACCGGGCCGAGAGTTCCCTGAAATCCCCGCAACCGAAACGCACATTCGTGCGCGACCTGCGTATGATTTTGTATGTGTGCGAATACAGCGTTAACAAAGCCCCATTTCGGGGTATTATGTCGGCATGACTGGCAAAGTTGACCCCGTTAGAAGTAGCCCGCCCCCAAGGCCCTCCGGGCGCGCTAGCGCGGGCGCTACTTCTAACGGAGTGGATGTTCGTGCACTAGCGCAGCTTGCGCGATTGGAGGTTTCCGATGAGGAACTCGCAAAGCTTGAACGGGAAATTCCTGACATTCTTAAATTTGTTGAGACAATTCAATCCGTGTCTGGAAAAGAAACAGCACCGTCGCCGGCGTTAATCAACGTCATGAGGGCGGACGAGAATCCGCATGAAGGCGGAATGTACACGGAAGCGCTATTGAAAGCCGCTCCGGCCCGCGTTGGAAATAGAATTGCGGTAAAACAAGTAATCAAAAGAAGTAAGTAGTTAGTAGTAAGTAGAAAGTAGTGAATACGAAAAATCAAAAATGCCTGACCTGAAAACATTAACGATTAAGGAAGCGCGCAAATCGCTGGATGCGAAAGAATATTCCGCGCTTGAACTTACGGATGCGTACTTGGTTGCGATTTCGGAAAGGAATCCGGAAATTCATGCGTATCTGGAAGTGTGGGAGAAAACTGCGCGGGAAGAAGCAAAAAAAGCCGATGAAATGATTGCCCGCGGGGAATCCCTGCCGCTTACCGGCATTCCCATCGCGGTCAAGGACAATATCTTGATTGAAGGACGCACGGCGAGCGCCGGTTCAAAAATACTCGAGAATTACAAAGCAACGTACGATGCGGCTGTTATAACGAAATTGAAGAATCAAGGCGCTGTTTTTCTTGGACGCACGAACATGGACGAATTTGCCCTCGGAAGTTCTACTGAAAATTCAGCATATGGCCCCACCAAGAACCCTCACGATACCTCACGCGTACCGGGCGGCACATCCGGCGGTTCGGCGGCGGCCGTTGCAGCAGGCATGGCGCTTGCGGCCTTGGGGAGCGACACCGGCGGTTCCATACGCCAACCATCGGCATATTGCGGTGTTAGCGGATTAAAGCCCACTTACGGAGCAGTTTCTCGTTTTGGACTGATTGCCACCGCTTCTTCTTTAGACCAAATCGGAACCATTGGAAAGACAGTGGTGGACGCACAGCTGCTTTTTGATGCAGTATACGGTTACGACAAAAATGACAGCACATCGTTGCCAAATTCTCCAAGGTCCGACCTTGAAAATCCAAAAGGTCGGACCTTAAGAATCGGAATTCCGCGCGCTTTCCTGAAGGGGGGAGTGGATGCAGATGTTCTCTCGGCTTTTGAAAAGACTTTGGAATCACTCCGCACGAAGGGTTATGAAATTAAGGACATTAAATTATTTGATGACCCGCAAGTTCCCTTGGCCGTGTACTACATCATCAATCCGGCGGAGGTTTCAACAAATCTTGCGCGATTTGATGGGATTCGCTACGGTCTTTCAGTTCCTGCATCCAATATTCAGGAAGTATACGCAAAAACGCGCGGTGTCGGATTCGGCCCTGAAGTCCGGCGCAGGATTCTCGTCGGCACCTTTGTGCTTTCGTCCGGATATGCCGATGCGTACTACCGGAAAGCTCTTGCGGTACGGGAGATTATTCGGGCGGATTTTGCACGGACGTTTTCCGCCGGAGGCGGATCCTCCTTCGGAGGAGAATCAGTAGATGCAATAGTCACGCCGACGACGCCGGGGCCGGCTTTTAAATTTGGAGAGAAATCCGACCCGCTTGCGATGTATCTTGAAGATATCTTCACTGTTCCCGTAAATCTTGCAGGCGTGCCTGCGATTTCTGTTCCCATGGGTACGGTTGCGCGCGAGGGAAGAGATTTGCCGGTCGGATTTCAGATAATTGGTGCGCACGGCGACGAGGAGACATTGTTCGCAATCGGGAAAGATATAGAGGCAACATAACGCGCATCGTAAATGACGCTAGCGGCTTAGGGTCATGCCCCGTGGAGAACCGCTTTACGGTTCTCTTTACGGGGTATAATCTCCCCATGGACGGAGGAGCCTCATTCGGTACGGTGTTTTCAAATATTCTCTGGTTTATCGGCGAGGTCGCCTTCAAGCTCGTGCCTGCAACCGTTGTTACGATTACCGGTGCGGAAAGTTCCGGCGCGGGGCCGATTCCGGCCGGGTTTTCTGCGATTATAGAACCCGTGACAGCGGGTAGCATCGTTGCTTTTTTAGAGCAGACGTCTTCACAGCAGGAATTCAGCGCACTCGTTCATAACTGGGATGTGTTCGTCGCGATTTCTATGGTTATCTGTCTAATTTTGGGAACGGGGATTATATACTGCGTAATCCGCATTAGGCAGGTGAGGCATCTTGAGCGCATGAAATTCCAAGCCGCGGAGCGCTCTGTTGCCGCAGCAGATGTGCCGCACACGCAATTGCGTTGGAGCAAGGTGCTAGAGCAGGCGAATTCCGATTCCGAACAGCACTGGCGGCTCGCCATCCTTGAAGCGGATATCATGCTGAACGAACTGTTGGACCTTAGGGGTTACAAGGGGGACACGATGGCGGATAAATTAAAGCAAGTTGAGCGCGCGGATTTTAATTCGATTGACGATGCGTGGGAGGCGCACAAAGTCCGCAACACGATTGCGCACGAGGGAGCATCCTACCAAATAAATAATCGCGAAGCACGCCGGATTATTTCACTCTACGAAAAGATTTTCAGGGAATTTAAGATTATTGAGTAATTAATCCGCATTAAATTCTCTGTACTTATATTAACCGACCGGTTAATATAAGTACAGAATCATATTTCATTCATCTATTTTTGTAATTCAATTCAGACATTGCAGGGGAGTCAAATTGTAGTATATTTCTCCCAGCGGGGTGGAGCAGTAGTAGCTCGCAAGGCTCAAATTGGGCTCATCGCGCAGTAATGTGCAATGGAACACCTGCCAAATTCGGCGAAGTCTTTTCACGCAAGTGAATGATAATACCGAGCCAAGCCTCGATCGTGTGATCGAGGAAGGTGTAGAGACTAGACGGTAGGCACCCGATTCCAAAAATGGAAGGGTGAAGGCATAGTCCAGACCACGAACTCCGACGTGTCATCGGAGGCGGCGAAAGCCGTAGCGGTATGCATAACCTTGAGGTCGCAGGTGCAATTCCTGCCCCCGCAACAAGGTCAGACTCAGTAGTTTTGTATTCGTGATAGAGCTTGAATACAGGCGACAAAACAGCGGTGCAAAAGGTTCCGGTGTTTTTGTCGTATGCAATCCCTTCCGGTAGCACCAATTGTTGCAAACGCATCTTTCTCGCTGGGTCAGTCAAATCCTGCCACTGGCGTGCGACATTACGGATAAATTGATTTGCATACTCGATAGACGCTTCCAAGTCCAATTCATTCGTCAATGCTTCGTTACGGGCTATTCCAAGCCCTGTGAGTTGATTTTCTGTTGCATCGCACATCTCCGCGTAATCCTCTTTGGAAATCTCTTTGTTTGCCCTCATCTCCATGAGCTCCTGCTTCCGAGCTTTCAGCTTGGCTACCTTTTTCTCATAGTGCTCTTTTTCGAGAGCCGCAGTCATGTGCTGGCCCTTCCATTCGTCGAGTACGATGCGCTCAAACAGTTGCAGGAATTTCTCATCAGGTGTGATTTCTGTTAGGAACGCCGCAAACTTTTCTTCGAGGTCTTTCTTGCTGACACCAACTTTTTGCGTGCATGTCGCATTGTGGCAACGATAGCGGGCATATTTTTTGTTTCGGCCTTGTTGCCAGCTTGCAGTCAAAAGAGAGCCGCATGTGCATCGGACAGTGCCACGAAGAGGGAAGTCGGGGTGATAGAGCAAGCGGTGGTTGGTTGCGTTATTTGAAAGTCCGCGCTTCACCGCTTGTACGCGCTCGTACTCCTCCACGCTAATCATCGGCTTATGGAGGCCCCTGTGTTCCTCTCCGCCCCATGGGTCAACGAGAATCCCTGCATAGAATTTGTCTGTCAGTATCTTATCCCACAGTTGTTTTCTCATCGGCTTGCCAGTACGAGTATTCAAACCCCATTTATTACTTTCCGCGGTCAATTGGGTGATAGTGTGCTCGCCATTCATGTATAGGCGCAATCCTTTCTGTAAAAGCAGGAAACGCTCTGTATCCGGCTGGTCAGGCACTAGCTTGCGCCTATCTTTTCTCAGCTTTGAGTTGGTATAGCCAATCGGAGGCCCCCACGGTCTGATACCTTCTCGCAAACGCGCGAGCATCCCGCCCTCGCATCGCTGTTTGCGTATATCATTCTCAAACTGCGCGTATCCGGCTAGTACCGCTTCCATCATCTTGCCAATAGGCCCCTCGCTGATTATTTCCTCGGTAACGGAGTGGAGTGTCGTGCCGTACTTGAGCAACTGCGCCTGTAAGCCGTAATGATCGGTCATGTTCCGCGCGAAGCGGTCTAGCTTCCAAACAATAAAAGCCGACACCTCGCCTTTGTGCTCTTTGCAGTAATCAAGCACCTTTATCAGTTCGGTCCGGTTAGCAGCAGTGGCGGATTCGCCCCTTTCCACGAAAATCCTAGAAATCTTAATGCCTTTCTTTTCGGCATATTCAACACACGCCCGTTTCTGGCTCTCCAAGCTCGTGCCGTGCGTCTGGTCCTGTGAGGACACTCTGCAATAGATGATTCCTTTCGGCATAGAATTATTCATTTTGTTTTTTGGTTTGCATGTTTCGCTAAAAATCTCTTGACATCATCTTCCGATACTCGCCACAGAGCAGTCTTGCCCTTGCCTAACTTGTAGCCCTTCAGACTACCATTCTTGAGCCAGCGGTCGATGGTCCGTGCATGAACTCTGAAATATTTTGCCACCTCGTCTCTAGTGAGAAATGTCATATCTGCATCATACTCTTAGTTGCTCATTGTTGTCAAGCGCTCTCTATCATCCCCTTGTAGCGTCGCTTGCGGTACTCAAGTCCCAAGCACAGACGGCAGCCGACCGCGCTACTGATAGGATGCACGAAAAGGACGCTCACTCTGCGGCCACAGGCAGGGCAAGCAAACCAATGCCGCGTACCGCCGAAGCGCGTGCGCGACGTAGCGAAGTTGACCGGCGTGGTAAAGACGCTCAGCTCGGAAGCAATAAGAGTTTCCTTGAGCTGTGCTTTTGCACGAGAAAGATACTCATGGAAAGTGATTTTCCGGCACTCCTCGACAAGGAATTTCTTTCCTAAATCATTTGGGGTCAATGGTTTCATTTTTGTTGGATTCTGTTGGTTGAGTAGCATTTATCTGCTGATTTTGTGCCACAAAGGTATTTTTTGTCTTGATGTTCATTTCTATAGCCGGTGCCTTGAGCTGTTTGAGCGTCATTAGCGCAGAGAGGTACTGCCGGTGAGCCCGATCCATTTGCTTGCTTAAATAACCAAGGTAACGCGTTCGCTCATCGCTTATGTATTCGACAATGTCCATGCAGCCGTTCAGTCGCCTTGAGCTGTCCAGATAGCGCATAAATGCAATAGCGGCAGATTCGGCAAGTATTTTATCCGCATCAGTCTTGCAATCAAAGTCGCGTATGAATTGCGTGCATATCTCTCTAGCACTACCTCGAAGACGTTCTGGGAAACCCTCCATCAGTGCGACGTGAGTATCTGCTTCAAAGCCATACATCACAGACATGACTTGTCCATCCAGCGCCTTCCTCACGTCTCTTTGTTCTTTCTTGGTTCCGTGAAGGAACTTCGGTAACAAATCACTACCAAGTTCATAGAGAACTTGATTCACATCCCCCTGCGCTCTGAAAAGTTCCAGCACCTTATTCTTTGTTTCTTCGGGCGTGTATTTCTGCAATACCGGTTTTTCTGCCTGTTTATCAGGTAAACCCTGAACTGGTGGCGCTGGAAGTTGTTTTTGTTTTTTCATAACGGTTAGAAGTTAAAGTTCCCGATAATATCGTCTGTATCGTCTTTAGCGTCTTTGCCCGACTGCTTTACCACAACACACTGGACGGTATCGGCGGTATCGGCGATGTTTGCGGGTATCTTCCGTATCGTGAGAGTACGTCGTGTGCCCTTATTTTTGCTTATCTTTATACCTGCCTCTTCAAGATTGATTTTGAGAGTGTTCAGTTTACGACTAAGCGCATTGGCGCTTTTCGGGAAATCATCGCCGCTCTTTGTGTCCCCCTTAAGATGCTCAAAGAGTTCCGATGGAGTGCCTATCCATTCACTGCGGTCCTCCATAAAGGCGCACAACAGTTCCGCTTCGATGTGCTCGCTAAGCACTTCAACGTTTTGCGAGTCAATATTACTGTTATAGGCGTTAAGAAATACTTCCTTTGAGTAACCAATCGCCTCGGCTATGGCACAACCCCACAGGGCGAAATCAGCCATGCGTGGAAGTGAGGGTGCATTAATTGTTGGCTTGAGTGCGAGTGCTTTTGTAAGCGTATCAAAGATTGCTCCGAGTATTTTAGGCCGTTCGAGTTCAAATTCTTCGAGTAGTTCACGTTCCTGTCGCCGACCTATCTTTTCAACACGGCGAAGCTCAAACAACATACTGCGCTCCAGTAGGTCTGGCCTGCTAGACGAAAGATTTATGCCGTTGATTCCGATATTAGCTTGAATGCTGTAGATAATGTCCTCATCATTAGTATAAAGCTGGCGTTTGGAGAAACCACTTCCGGTAACTGCACGGCATAGCAAGTCCGAAACGGAATCCGACATATTCCCGACATTGTCGAAAAACAATTGGTAGTGGTGCGATAGAACCTGCACCAAGTCCTCCTCTTTTCTCGGCAGACTCAAGACCTCTATGCGAGACGGATCAACGAGCTTGCGAACGAGTTTAGACAGCGTTGATTTTGCAGAACCTTGCGGTCCGTATACGTAGGCAACAGGGTGCGGGAAGCCAGGGATAAAGTACGAAACCACGAGTACCAGAAAAAGCACTTGTTGGCTCTCCTCGGTTATGTTGACGAATCGGAGAATGTCTCGAATGTCGCCACCAGTCGCGGGCAGAACCTGTGTTGCCTGATGTTGTTGTCGCCTGAAGATAGTAGGCGGATTGTCTATCACGCGCCACCCATCGGCACTTATCTTGACTGTCTGCCACTCCTTATCGGCGAGGTCGTACCAAATAGCGCCATCAATCATTGCCGCACGGGTGTGAAGTTTTATTGCCTCTCCATCAAAACATGCTCGACCGGCAATAGTCTGTAGAGCCGTTGTAAGTACGTTGTTATTCAACGTCTTTTTGTGTACGTCGTAATACGATTTTGAGAGCCATCTTTTGAAAGCGGAGCCATCAACAGGCAATATCTCCCTGTGTTCACCGGTAGCGAATTTGGCATAGGCAGTATCGAGCTCATCATGGAATAACGTTATCGCGGGGTCATTGAAAACAAACTCCACCAGTCGGTCTGCTTGAGCATCGCCGGTACGGTCATCTTTTTTCTTCTCCGTTTTTGCCGTGCTCTCAACATACGCCCGAGGACTACGTGGAATATCAAAAGGCAAGTCTCCGCTGCCAAACGGATTATTTTTTCTTATCATCTCGTCCATCTCATCGCTGTTCATATTCATGTCCATCTTCATCTCGTTTGGCTGATAAGATTATTCTCGCCAGCTTATAAAAGTCATTTCTGATTTCCTCCACCTTTGTGTCGTCTAGGGATTGGTTTGTCTCGGCATCGAGAGACTGCCGACATTCTTGGATAGTCAGCATAGGTATCATTCGTTGAGCCGGTCTAGTAATTCATTCCGTGCTTGTTCATATTTGTGAACCGGCACAAGAAGGTCTGCGTCATTGCGCTCGCCGAATTTATACTTGTCTACCAGCTCTGCGAGACGGTCACTTAAAACGAAGGCGAACGATTTTTTTGTTGAGTCAGACACGCAATCAATACCGGCTATTTGCTGGTCTTTGACGTATAAGAAGGTCGCAAGGGTGAGCGATGTGGTTCTGAAGTATCTATCTCTATCTTTCATGCTACTAACTCTATAGATTTACGACATCTCTTCACCTGACACTCGGCTGTTGTTCGATAACAAAAAAGTGGCTTAAAAAGCCACTCAAAATACCGCTATCAACAGCAGTTAAAAGTCAGGTTGCAATTTGGGAGATAATTTCAAAATCATCACGATTTAAAATATAACCACCGGCAGTTTGCGAATTAGTAACTAGTTTCTCACTAACGGCCAGTCTCTTCTTAAAGATTTTGTTTATATCATTAATAGCATGAGTAACTTGAGCACTATCTTTCCAAAAGTCGGACAAATCGTCAGAGGTCAAAGGCTCAGTCTCTAGCAGTTTAAATACAAAGTCGCGTCGCCTCGAAGCTATGTCATAAGAATCACCACCATCTCTGTAGATTCCCCTTGTTGAGTCAATGTAAATCTTAGTTTTTGGGGTATCGCGGCTGTCTGGACAGATAACGATTTCTGAGAGATCATCTATAACTTGCAGACATGCTCTTTTTAAGCTTTCTAAATTGAAAGGACGATGTTGGCCATCATAAAGAGCTGAGTGATGAAATTTGTGGTGGCTTTCATATCCCTTTCTAAGGTAAACGGCCATTGAAAAGTAGAAGAATTTTACAAAATCCTCCATATGCAATTTAACCGGTTCTGCATAAATTTTTTCATTGAAAAGACCGAGAGTATTGTAGTAGTTTTTAAGAAATCCCTCTAACTTTTTCGGCTCCGCTTCTTTATTCATAGCCATACTGCCTCTAGCCCATGTCAGAAGTGTCTCGAAATAATCATGATACTGTTTTCGTACTTGAGACGTTGATAGAGAATAGAGTACGTCCCCGTCACTTTTATCGATGTGCCGCCAATCATCACCCAGCCTGTAATATTTCTCTTTCTTTAGGAGGATTTCGTAGAGCTGCGGCAACTCTTTATATGGCACCTCTTTAAATGCTTCCGGATCTCCTTTGAAGTTTGCGAATATTGCGTTTTTGTATTTCTTTTGTGCCTCTTCCACCCGTTTTAGGCCTATTGTTTTCAAAACGTCGGAGATACATTCGTAAAGTTGGTCCTGTACCTCTACAAACTCCTTATCTACAGCAAGGTCATTCAGATATTTAACCCGCCTATTCAATTCTTTCGATAGAAATGGTTGTTGCTCGATGAAACCAAAAAGGTCAATACCAACCAGATCGCCAAATTTTCGGTCGAGGATAGTGGACTCCTCAATCTGTTTTCTATATCTACCCAATTTCTCTTTAACTAAGGTCTCCATATAATCTCAATCTCAACGCAATTATCTCATATTTCAAGCCATATCTCAAGGTAAATTGGTGGAAATTGGTGGAATTAATGGATGTTGTGAACGGCCAGTGAGTGCGACGATGCAAGAAAGGCGCTATCATGTGTCTACACAATCAAAATATATGAGCGGATAACTTCTACAAGCGCCTAAACTTCTGCTGAAAAGCGAGGCATGGCATACAAATCCACTGCGACATAGACACGGGCACCTGCCTGCTCACATGTCGCAGTGGTCATAGTCCGAAAGGGCTATGTGCGGTCGGAAACGGCCGCGAGCAGTGCGGATGCCCTTTTCTGTTTGTTGGGTTCGTACTGCGGGAAAACCACTGCGACAAAATGAATCATCAAGAAAATACCTTTGAAAAGGTTTTGGAAAATGGAGTGCGAAAGGGCTATTTCCGCCTGCATAACAACGGCGCAAAAATAGAATATCTCCCTTCTGGCCACAAAGAAAACCTAGGCGATCCCGAGGAGAAAGTCCGTGCCGAGTACTATTCTAATCTCATTGAAAAGTACCACTATCCAGCAGTTCGCATTGAGCTTGAGGTAGAAATGCCGGACCGAACACCTGAACGCTATGCCGATATTGTTATCTATGAAGATGACGCAAAGAAAAAGCCCTACGTAGTCATTGAGTGCAAGAAAGATGGCATCAGCGATGCTGAGTTTGAACAAGCAACCAAGCAATCCATAGCCAATGCACGTGTTCTCAAGTCTCCGTTTGCCAATTGTGTCGCTGGCAATACTCGCCGCGCGATGGAGACGGAGCATTGGAATGATAAGGAACCGGAAAATGCCACTATCACCGATATTCCGATTTCCTACGGCAAGATTGAGGAGTACCGCTATAGGAAAGGCGATGCTGACTGGGATTTAAAGGCTGTAGAGAAATCAGAGTTGAAACGCACTCTTGAAAAAGCCCAGAATACCCTGTGGGCTGGAGGGAAGCGCAATCCCACTGTTGCCTTTGATGAGCTTTGCAAAATCATTTTCGTCAAAATACGGGATGAAAAGCGCGGCCGCAAAACCGGCGACTACTATGATTTCCAAATAAAGACGCACGAAAAGGCCGAGAACATCTATAAACGTGTCAACGATATTTATCTTGAAGCAAAAGAGAAAGACCCTGAAGTTTTCAAGGATCGGCTCGACATCAGCGCGGAAGAGCTTTACACCGTTGTCGGCCACTTACAGAGCATATCCCTCAACAAAACAGACCTCGATACCAAGGGCGTTGCCTTTGAGCAGTTCATGGAGGATTTTTTCAAGGGTAAAAGCGGGCAATACTTCACGCCACGCGAAATTGTTAGTTTTGCCGTCAAAATGCTGGGCATCAAAAATGATGACCTCGTACTTGATCCTGCTTGCGGCTCCGGTGGCTTTCTCTTGCACGCACTTGATGAGATTCGTAAACAGGCGGAGGAATACTATGTAGCCGATAATGCGGAGAGATATCGTTATTGGCATGATTTCGCGCAAAACAATCTATTTGGTATAGAAATAAATGATTCTATCGCCCGCGTTGCCAAAATGAATATGATTATCCACGATGACGGTCATACAAATGTTATTTGCCATGATGCGCTGGAAGATGTTAGCAAAATGACCGAGAAAAATCGAGGCTTTCTCAAGAGCCATTTTGATGTAATCGTTACCAATCCTCCCTTCGGCGCAAATGTGAAGCGTAGTGAGCACCCCTTCCTTGAGCAGTTTATCTTCGGCAAGAATGGTAAGAAAATCCGTGATAACCAGAAGACCGAAATCCTTTTTATTGAAAGATGTATTGATTTTCTAAAACCTGAAACGGGTCAAATGGCCATTGTCCTTCCAGACGGTATTTTAACCAACTCGTCGCTCCAATACGTGCGGGACTTTTTGATGGAACATTGCCAAATCTTGGCAGTAATAAGCTTGCCCCAAATTACATTCATGCATTACGGCGCGGGAGTAAAATCGTCGCTGGTATTCGTTCGTAGAAAGGGTGTGGAAGAAGATTTGGGCAAATATAAAATCTTTCTGGCGATTGCGGAGCACGTGGGATATGACGCAACGGGACGAAAAGACAAGAACGAGCTGCCGGAAATATTAAAAGAGTATAAAACACTCCACCATGAAAAATAACCTCGGGGAATTACAGATTTTCTCTATCACTAATGAAGATGTGCAGAGGAAAAATCGAGTGGACGCAGATTACTACCAACCTTTTTTTGATCATATTGTCAAAAAGGTTGCAGAATCAAAATATAAACTCTCTAAGCTTGAGGACGTAACCGTTCTTATTTCAAATGGGAAAACACCCTCAAAGGAATCCTACGACGAGGATAATGATGGGATTGGTTCTATCCCAATAATTAAAGCGGGGACCGCTTCGGGTCGGTTTGTTGATCTGGAGCGGATTGAATACGTTAAGGCGGACGTTTCTCTTGGGAAAAAGGCACAGAAAAACGACATATTTATTCTATCTGCTGCACATCAGGCCAAATATGTGGGTAAAAATGTTAGCCTGTTGGATCAGGAACCCCCCGAGAATACTGTTTTCGTAGGCGAACTTATCTGTGTTCGTGCAGATGTGGAAAAAGCACTTCCCGAGTACCTTTTTAGTTTTCTCTCAAGTAAAATCGGATATTTGCTTTTGAACCGCGAAAAACGGGGACAGACCTCACATATTTACCCTGACGATATAAAAGATATTCCACTTCCTATCCCGTCTATTGCCGTCCAAAAGAAAATTGTTGCAATTTTGGCGAAAGAATATGAGCAACAAAAGAAGAAGGAGCAAGAGATAAAAGAAATCCTCGTCTCCATTGATGGCTATGTGTTGGGCGAACTCGGTATCGCCGTCTAACAAAGAAAAAAGCATCCGTATGGGAGACGCCATGAAAAATTCACCCGATTTAAAAACAGTAATCATCATCGTTCTCCTGATTATTCTCGCGGGTCTTATCTTTGACCCTTCTTCACCTCTCCCACCAAATTGCCATCGCACGCCATCTGTCGACATCGGCGGCGGAGAAATTGAATGTGACTAGCGGGGTGAGGTAAAATCTGCTATATTGCACTTAGTTCTTTGATTAGAAACACTGTAGTCCATGCAAGTAATTTGGACCGTTTATATCTCCCCTTTGGGGTAGGTAAGTTGGGAAATCTGCGATGAACCACAAGTTATAAACGACTAGCCTCTGGGAGTCGAAGACGGTTGGGAGATTTCATTCAGTTAAATGCTGGATCAAATCTCTTAGCCGTTTTTTGTTTGCGTAGTCTGCAATGAAAACGGTAAGGAGCTGTTAGCAGATTACACAAACACAAAGTATGGAAAAAATACCAAAAAAAGGAGACATCATTTATCTTGAGTCGGCCTGTTATATGGATTCTCCTTTTAGAGATATAACTGGGGGCAAGGCACGCATCCAATCCGTAGAAGAGGTAAACGGCAATTATTGGGTTGTGCTTGAGGGATTCCCAACATCGAAGTACAGCTGGGCGCACCTGTCCGAGATGCAGGAATACCTAAGGGGCCAGTTTGGTGATTCTTGGGCACAGAAAGGATGAAAAGAATTAACGAATGAACACTATGATCTACATTCAAAAGATAAAAGACGCCGTCTCGTTCGTAGAGAAGGAATATCCATTAGTACCGCACACTCGCTCAAGCCGCCTTTTCTCGTCAGTGCAACGTATGAAGGCAGAGAAAGAATTGGGCATTCCTATCAATCGTCGCGCTGGCTTTGTCATTTCCACGAAGACAGGCAATCGTGCGAACGAAATGGACGAGCAGGAATGGGAGGAGTTCTATGCAGGTTTATCCAATGAGCTTAAGACCGATTATCCAGAACGATACGCTGAGTTATTTCCTGAAGTCAAAACAGTAGCAGGGCAATCGGAAAACGAGGAATCCGAGATAGTGTTCATGCCAAAGGCAACTCCAACAGGATTCCTCAAGAAACTAAAGGTGGAAACACAGGAACAAACTGAGCGAGCATTCGATAAGCCAACTTACTTAAGGCTCGACGGCGATATATACAGGTCTTCAAACAAAGATGGGTACGGTTTCGTTGAGAAGTTCGATAGGTCAACGAAAACATTCCGCAATGTTTCAGATACATTCACTGGCGGAGATTCATGGGATGCCACGGTAGTTCATTTCGACGAGCTTCCGCCAGACGTTAAATCAGTGGCAGGGCCATCGGAAGATATGGAGAGAGCTTTTGACAAGCCAACATACTTTGAACTTGACGGTGCGCTCTGTAAGGTAATCCCCAATCCTGAGGGTGGAATGACCGTAACTCTTACACCGGGGATGCACCTAGCTGACTTCATGCAGGATGGGCAAGTAATAACCAAAGAAGAATACGACAAACTCGATGCAATAGAAACTGAAAAATACAGAAAATCAAACCCCTGAAACTGGCCTGGATTACCAGATACACCTTTCTTGAAAAGCCACGGTTTACTGTTATTCGACTGTTCCTCAGTTGGGTTTTCAGACATACTAGGCCGTAATCATGCTCTGGCATTTGCCAAACCATTAGACAATCTGGTGCCAATCCCGTCCTACAAGTGCCCAAAAGTAACCAAAAGTAAACATTTCTAGGATTGCTTTATCTTATACGCTATCTGCTTGGCAGACCGAGGACTGTACCCAGCCATTCTCGCCGCCTTAGCTGCGTTAAACTTTGCGTCTCCGAGAAAGTGATTGATAAACACCCGCCTTTTGAATGGCATCTCTCTTTGCTTTGGCAGGCGTTCGTACACTTTGAGTACAACGTAGGGCGATCTGAAGAAAAGAAAGCCAGCAAGGGCATGTACCTCCTCAAACGAGAATTGCGGCGATATTTTCCCTCGCGGTCTCGGAAACTTCTTATTCTTGAAAATCAGATTTAAGGCAATCAGCACCCCTTTCGGGTAGAGGCATTTGCCCTTGGGCGGATCCATATCGCCCTTCTCAATTTTCAAGTCCTCTGCGTCCATTGTTTTTGTTGAGCCGCTCATACGGGTATCGCGGAATGAAACCGCTGAATCTCCGAAAACCAAGCGGTAATCTGGTGTAAATCGCGTCCTACCAGTGCAACAGAGTTGTGATGCCTGAAATGTAGACCGTCAGGCGTCAAAATTGGTACGGTACCGGTCCCCATGGTCACTCAAAAAACCGCGCAAATTCATGCGCGGTTTTTTGATGATGTAGCATTTCCAACATATATTCAGTGTAAGTCCGATTCTCTCCAAAATGGGCGATTCGTGTTGCAATCGCGAAAAAGTTGGTGCAATACCGCCGCCCGTCTTTTTTGCAAAATCCAATAAAATCAAAA
>C687J35174_10006834_pt1 | contig 14803 bp, 16 predicted proteins | sample RifCSPhighO2_01_FD_35174 | JGI IMG/M metagenome (IMG submission 35174) | reverse complement strand
TTCCGCGAAAAATTTTCTAGATAAATGGAAATTTATAAAACCATTGCCGGCTACCTCTACCTTTTCTATGCTCTTGTCCAGATTCAGCCTAAGTACTTCCACCACGATTTTGCCCGCAAGTTCAACCGGATTGGTCTTCATGCTTTTTGCGGCTGCCATAGCTATATTGGTGGAACAATCCCCCATACGCAGGTCGGTGGGGTGTTCGAGTGCGATATTGCTGACCTCTATCCCCAGATTTTTTAGCGCGTCTTTTATTAGATTTTTTATTTTATCTTCCATTTGCACTTAAAAAATTATTTCATTCCGGTGCTGCCCTCACGGCCTTCGCCACGAGCCGTATCCGAAACTTCTTTGACTTCCATTATCTCACAGTGTTCAAATTTTTGGATTATCATTTGCGCGACTTTATATCCTTCTTCTATTATGACTTCCTTTTCGGAAGTATTCAGAAAATTCATGATGATTTCCCCGCGGTATCCGGAATCTATCACTCCGCCCATTACCTTGAGCCCTGTATTGAAAGAAATACTCGACTTATCCCAAATAACTCCCACGTATCCTTCGGGCACCTCAACCGCAATGCCGGTGTGAACCCGCATCTGCTCTCCAGGCGGAAAGATAACTTCTTCCACGGTATAAAAATCCACGCCCGCGTCTCCTGGATGACCGTGCGTGGGCAATTTCGCATTTGGGTCTAATTTTTTAACTTTGATTATCATAATATGATTATAGAACTTTTTTTATCTTTTTATAAATTTCCTCGTGTATGTCCGGGAAGCTGCGCAGCTCGCCCCCCTCCATGCATTCTATCTTCATCCAGCCTCTTTGTGTCTTCGCCAGCCAAAGCGCGCTTTTTATGGAATTCTCCAGAAAGTTCCTATCTTTTTCGTGCACGTCTTTTTTACTGCCTAGGTAAGCCCGGGCACCCTTGTAATTGCGGTCCTTTATCAGTTTCAAAACCATCTCCACGGGCAAGGACAAGTACACCGTTAGGTCAGGCGCGGGAATCTTGAACACTTTGTACTCCATCTCCGCGAGCCATTTCATGAATGCTTCGCGTTTTTTTACGTTTGGAATTTTCCCCCCCTGATGTATTTGGTTCGAGGAAATATACCGGTCCATAACCACTACATAGCCTTGCCTGAGCCAGCGTTCTATTTTTTCCTTTGATTCCCATCTGTCCGCCGCGTACACGACGGAAGCTATTTTAGGATGAATATTGACCCAGTTATAGTATTGCTCGGAAAGGCAATGGGCTATGAATTTGCCGAAAAAATTATCTTCATACCTAGGAAAGTGGATGAACTTCACCTTGCGCCCGTCCTTGCGTAAGTGCTTTATAAGCAAATTGACTTGGGTTGTTTTTCCGCTTCCGTCTGTACCGTCTATTACTATGAGTTTGCCTCTCTTTGCCATACTAAAAATATAGCAGAAAAAGAGTTAAATTAAAAATCGCTTAAGCTTACAAGGACATCTTTAGTATATTTATCTATAGGTTCGAGCATTAAAATTTCCTTGAGACTGAGCCATTTATATTCTGTATGTTCGTCACTTAATTTGACTTCGCCGTCCGCCAATCCGGAATATGTTAAACGAACAATATGTTTGTGAGGTCTTATTATATCTTGGGCAGTTAATAGCGTTGGAATTCCTACAATTTCTAGTCCTGTCTCTTCCTTGACTTCTCTTTTCAAATTTTCAAACAAAACGGTACCCGGATCGATTCTTCCGCCGGCAATTTCCCATTTTGCTCCTGCTTCAGGATACTTTTCCGCGGAACGAAGAAGCATAAGGTACTTCCCTTCTTTGTTCTTTAGCAAAATTTTGACACCGACTTGGAGCTCCATGGATTTTACACAAACTTCTTCGGTATAGGGAATTTTTTAGCTAGTTTCTTTATTTCTTTATGTACGGATTCTTTTATTTTTTTATTATCTTTGTTTTTTAGCGTCATTATCATCAGCTCCGCTACTTTTTTACATTCACGTTCCTTGAAACCGCGGGTAGTTATCGCAGGGGTTCCAAATCTTATACCGGAAGGGTCCATTGGCTTCCTGGGATCATCCGCGATCATGTTCATATTGAGCGTAATGCCAACCTCATCCAATACTGTCTGTCCCTCCTTCCCGGTAACGCCCATAGAGCCATATATGTCTGCGAGGACGCAATGATTGTCTGTTCCCCCGCCAATAAGCCTAATATTGTTATCCAAAAACACTTTTGCCATAGCGCGAGAATTTTTTATGATTTGCTTTGCGTATTTCCTGAATGCTGGAGTCAGCGCCTCACCAAAACATATAGCCTTGGCTGCAATAGTGTTCATGATCGGCCCTCCTTGAAATCCTGGGAAAACTGATTTATCTATTTTTTTTGCAAGCTCTTCGTTGTCCTTTATTAAAATCATTCCCCCGCGCGGACCACGAAGCGTTTTGTGTGTAGTTGTGAGAATAATATCAAAACCGTAATCAAACGGATTCTTAACAGCCTTTCCTGCGATAAGTCCGGCAATGTGTGCCATATCCGCAATGCAAATAGCGCCCACTTCCTTTGCAATGGCTGAAAACTTCGCATAATCAAGTTCTCTTGTATAGGCAGAAAATCCAGCCATGATTATTTTTGGTTTCTCTCTTTTCGCAGTTGCAAGCATTTCGTCATAATCAATTTCCCCCGTTTCTATATTTTTCATTTTATAGCGGATGAATCGAAAAATTTTACTGATATAAGTGACCGGATGTCCGTGTGTCAAATGCCCACCGTGTGATAAATCCATACCCATAATCGTATCTCCTGGCTCCATCAGTGCAAAATAAGTAGCTATATTTGCAGGGGCACCGGCATGAGGCTGAACATTGGCAAATTTACAATTAAATAATTTGCAGGCACGCTCAATAGCAAGGCGTTCTACCTGATCGGTAAAATCCTGTCCTCCGTAATATCGGCGGCCGGGATAGCCTTCGGAATATTTGTTCGTAAAAACCGAGCCGTTAGCTTTTAATACGTCTTCTGAAACATAGTTTTCGGAAGGGATGAGCTCAAGCCCCTCGGCCTGCCTCTTTTCCTCCGCTTTTATTAATTTCCCTATTTTTTTGTCTTTCATACTTTTATAATAACATAAAAGTAAACCCCTCCCCACTCCCTCCCATTATTAAGGGGAGGGATACCCGTTGAAAGAAAAAACTTCATTTTGGCCGTTAGAGTTCATGACTATTGTGCCAGAGAGGTCTGTGCGGAAGATTTTTACCCCGAGGGATTCGAGTGTCCCCAGAGTTTCCCTGTGCGGGTGGCCGTATTTGTTATTTTTACCGTCGGAAATCATGGCGTATGCCGGAGCCACGGCCCGCAAAAAGGCCTCCCCCGTGGACGTGCGCGAACCATGGTGCCCAACTTTTAAAACTCTGCTTTTTAAATTCGCTTTATCATTCCCAAAAATAATTATCTTCTCCGTTAGAGTAGTCGCGTCTCCGGTGAGCATTACCGAGGTTTTTCCGTAAACAAGCCTGGCCACGACCGACCCCTCATTGTTAGCCCAGGTGGATACATCCCGGTCGGGAAATAAAATATCTATCACCGCGCCACCGCCTATACGCATGCGCATACCCTTTCTAGCTAAAATGTCTGGAATACCCTGCCGACGAATTTCCGCCTCAAGATTTTGGTATGTTTTGGAGTCATTAAAAGTCCCCGGTTTAAAAACCCGGCTTACTTTATAATTTTTCAAAATTTCCATAAATCCTCCAACATGGTCAGCGTCCGGGTTAGTGATAACTATGGCGTCAATGGTCCGGTCAAACGGCGGCATCACCCGGGCAAGAGGGCCCAGGACACTACGCGCCGGGCCGGCATCAAAGATTACTTGAGTGCCTGTTGGTGACTGTATAAAAATCGCATCTCCTTGCCCAATATCTAGCATGGCAACGACCAGCCCGTTGTTTAAGCTTTTAAAATCGGCGTAAAAAAGAAAAATGTTTATTGCGAAGAGAACGAGGGCCAACAGCGCAAAGCGATGTTTTTTGTAATATGCATTTTCGTGGTCCGGCATGATATAATGTTAACATATCAATAATTAATAAAAAAATGAAAACTTTTACTCCGAAAACTTTTAATATTGCCAAACTCAAAGGGATATCCGAAAAAACCGTAGCAGACCACCTGAAACTATACGAAGGCTACGTAAAAAACACGAATTTAATATTGCAAAAAATAGAAGACCTTTCGAAAGATTCCGAAAAAAATGCCTATGAGCTAGCCGAAGTGCAGAGGAGGTTCGGCTTTGAGTATGACGGGATGCGTAATCATGAAATATATTTTGAACATCTATCAAATGGGGCCAAGGAGATTTCTAAAGAAAGTGAGCTTTATAAATCTATTGAATACATATGGGGGAGTTTTGACAAATGGCTTGCCAGGTTTAAAGCCATAGCTATGAGCCGTGGAGTAGGTTGGGCAATTTTATATTATGATAAGCAAGAAAAATACTTAATGAATGCGTATATAGGAGATCACGAGCTCGGACAGCTCTCCGGCTGTGCACCCGTCCTCTGCCTAGACCTATGGGAACACGCCTACATTGCCGACTATGCCCCAGGAGGGAAAAAGGATTATGTAGAAGATTTCTTTACAAATTTGAACTGGGGTTCCGTAGAGAAAAATCTTAACGAGGCTCTGTAAAAAAACTTTTAATATTTCTTCCAAAAAGCCTGTAAATAAAATAGGCGTATATAAGAACGGTAAGCAGTAACGGAAAATCCGGAAAGTTGAATGCCGCGAACGGAAGCCGCGCAAATAATCCGATTACGCCGAGTTCATAATGCAAAAAGAGATATGAAAAATATCCGAGCGGAAGCGCTAATGCTTGCCACATTAGCCCGAAAAAACCCGTCATGAACCCCAGCGCCATAGTGAAAGGAATAAACGGCAGAATAAAAATGTTCGCGGGTAAAGCAACCAGAGAAAAATTGCCCATTTTATATAAGATAAAAGGAAAAACGAATACATAAGCCGCGCATGTTACCGAGACTACGTCTCTCAGTTTGAATTTTTCCGTAACCCAAGTAAAATATTTTTCAATTTTAGGCGCGAGAAATATGACCGCCACGGTCGCAAGCATTGAAAGCTGAAAAGAAACATCGTACGCGAGTAAAAAGGGATTCAGAGCAACCATGAACACCGCCGCTAAAATAAGCGCCCGGGCGACGTCATAATTCCTCCCTGTCGCACGGGCAATAAGCGAAAGTGTGGCCATTATTCCCGCCCGGACGGCCGTGGAGCTCCCACCGCTCATTATAATAAACAAGAAAATTGATAAAATCCCCATCCAAATGCCCAAATTTTTTGGCAAAAAGGAAAATAGCTTCATAATCCACTCGGCAACTATTGTAATGTTATATCCAGAAAGAGCAACAATATGTATTGTCCCGGTATCCACGAAGTTTTGGCGTAATGTTTCACTAAAAGAAGATTTTTCGCCCAAAATAAGCCCGCCCATGAGCAGGCTCTCCGGAGGTGGAATCGCAAAATTTATTTTTTCCAAGAATTTTTCTTTAACAAAAAACAGGGAATTTTTTATAAAATTTCCATTACCTCTCGAAACGACCTCGATTTTAGGGTAAGCAACAACGTATAGGACTCCGTCTTTGCGTAGGTAATTTACATAATCAAAAACCTTGCCCGTATCCGTGATAAAATTTCCCGGCTTTTTTAATATGCCAAAAATTTTTATTTCGTCACCGTATTTGTAACTTTCCTCCAGCCCCGCGGATACCAATATTTTTACGAAGGCCGGGCCTTCGTAATTTAAGAGTAGTGTTAGCTGTTGATTATTTTCTTTAATATTTGGTTCATCAATAATTTCTCCGGTTAAATAGATTTTTTGCCCCACACGAGATTCAAGGACTCCCGGCGGCGGGACATCAGCTGTGCTAAATCTAAAGATTCCTGAACTAAGCGCGAAAATAAAAACTGAGACTATCACACTCCACTTATTTTTAGATATTAGAGTAAAAAATAAAATTAAAGCAAAAGTAATAAAGCCAAACAAAACGACAACGTAAAAATCAACCGTAACAAAAGAACGCAATAATACCCCGAAGAGAAACCCGAAACAAGTTGAATAGAAAATTCTATCCCGCATTTTAAAATTATGACTTTTCTTTAAGTAATATTTTTTGTATTTTTTCTTTTCGCTCACGCAGACGTTTCTCTGCCTCGGCGGGAAAACTTGATAACTTACGAAATGCCATTCCGTTAAACTGAATGCTGTTAGAATCCAAAAATAAAGTTTGAACCCCAGTTCCTATATAGTCATTTGAAAGAATTTTTTCTATAACTTTTTGAGCTTTACTATCTATATTGTCGCCGCTTTGTATGAGAACAATTATTCTATCTTCTTCTCTAGAAAGAGAATCCAGTGCTTCGTCCGGCATAAGCGCGTCTACTTTGTCGATTGGTTCCCAAGCCTCTTTTTGTAGAAAAAGGTCAACTTCCCCCACTAATCGCGACGGATTGTCACTATCTGGATGAAAATCCCGAGAGTAAGCCAAAATTTTCCCTCCTATGTTGGTAATATTTCTTACACTTGCTCCATTTTCTGGACGAACTGCCCCTAATATAGTTTCTTTGTTTAATTTACGAGCCAGTTCGATGCATTTCTCCAACAACAGACCTTGCAATCTATTACCTCTAAAAGCAGGATCAATACCGACAGAAGATGCATACAGCGATTCCGGAGGTAGGTATTTAATAACTTTTCTGGGATTTTCAAGATCAGCTTGAACTAACACAGAAGTAGTACCTACCATTTGCTTACCATTGTAAATTACATATATTACTTCTCCTCGCAATATTTCCTTTTTAATATCATCAGCAGTAAAATCTAGCCCTTGCCCCCATATTAGGCGTTCGAGTGCCACAAATTCTTCAACTGATACGTCGTCGTTAGCGTCAAGCTCTTTGATAATTATTTCATTTTGCTCAAGACTATTTTCTATCATGGGTTTCCTTCTTTAATTGTATAGGATTTTCATCAGCAAAGCTCGTGGCTATTTCGTCCGCCCTGTCGTTATATTTATCTCCGTTATGGCCTTTTACATAACTCCATTTTGGCTTGAATTCCTGAGCAAGCTCATGTAATTCTTCCCAGAGCTCTCTATTCATGACGGGCTTTTTGGCTGCATTGCGCCAGTTATTCTTTTGCCAGTTGAATATCCATTCGGTAATACCTAATATTACATATTTGGAATCGGCGAAAATCTCTACTGGTATTTTACCTGCCTGCGCAGGCAGGTGTTTCTTTAAATATTTAAAGCCTTCGATCGCGGCCGTTAACTCCATTTGGTTATTTGTCGCGTGGTCGCTTCTTCCTCCAATTTCAAAAATATGTTTTCCGTCAATGAAAACGGAGCCCCACCCAGCAGGGCCCGGGTTCCCCCTGGCCGCACCGTCCGTATAAATTTTTATCGGTTCTTGCCGCATATGTTTACAGTATATCAACTATTCTAAGCCGTAGCTCTTCCTTGCCCCTCCATCTTGAAAGGTCAAAGGTGGCAAGCAGGTTAACGTGGAGTCCCTCGGACAAAGTGTTCGCAAAAGAATCAATATTGGAAAAAAAAGAAATCGCAACGGCTTTATGCTTGCCGGCGTCTGAAAAAATAATTTCCAAATGCTCCCCCGAGCCATTCTTGCCGAATTTTTTCAGTTTTTCTATTTTTACTCCTTCAAACAAAAAAATCGGTTTTGGGTTAGCGAGTCCGAAAGGTGACATTTTTTCTATCTCCTTCCAATTCTTCAAATTAACCACGCCCAAATCGGTTTTTATATCATAGCTCGTTTCGTTTTCTTTTCTCGGTCTTTTTACTTTATGGAAAGAACTGGAAAGAGCTTCTTCCAGAAAATGGATTTTTTCCGTATGCACCGTGAATCCGCCCGCCAGTTCGTGCCCGCCAAATTCCAAAAACGACTCGCTCGTCTCAGTCATGAGCTCCACCACGGATACCGAACCATCGCTCCTGCAGGAACCTTTTATCAGGTCGTTTTCATCCTTACCCCAGACAAAAACCGGCCTCTGATACTCATCGCACATTTTTCCAGCCACCAGTCCCAGAACGCCCACTCGCCACCCTGGATTACCCATAACTATAACTTCTCGTTCCGTATCTTTATCAAATTTTTTGTCCATTTGTTTATTTATGTCTCGCATTATTCCCGTAACTATGGTTTTTCTCTCATCATTTATTTTTGACAAATGGTCCGCGAGAACTCCGGCCTCCGCGCTGTCGTTAGTGGCAAGAAGCTCAAAAGCCCTCATCGGGTTATCCATGCGCGACGCGGCGTTTAAGCGGGGGGTTATCATGAACCCTAGGTCATCTTCGGATAGATACCTCTGGTCAATGTTTAGTTTGCGGAGAAGTTTTTGCAACCCGGGACGCGGAGACTTTTTAAAAACCTTCATCCCGAAATATGCGATAACCCTGTTCTCTCCCGTTAAGGGCACCATGTCGGATAGAGTAGCCAGCCCCGCCATGTCCAGCATCCATTTCTCCGCCCCGGCTTTTATTTTAAAATTCTCATTTTCTTTGCCGTATTTTTTTATAAACCCCTGCACCAGCTTGAACATAACCCCGGCGCCGCAAAGCATCTTTTCTGGATAGCCATCAACTTTGGGATTTAAAATTGCGTAAGCCACGGGCAAAACAGCCTGTGGCAAGTGATGGTCGGTTATTATTACATCAATGCCACAAGCTTCGGCCAGAGCAACTTCTTCTACCGCAGTAATCCCTAGGTCTATGGTTATAAGCAGGCTTACTTTCCTTTCAGCAAATTGTTTTATCGCTTCCATATTAAGACCATACCCCTCGGAATTTCTCATTGGAATGTAAACTTCATAATTTTTGTAATTCAATAACTTGAATAAATCACTAAGAATTACTGCCCCGGGAATCCCGTCGCAATCATAGTCGGCGTAAATAACTATCTTTTCATCGGCGCTTATAGCCTCAAAAATGCGTACGCAGGCCTTATCCATGTCCCGCATCAAAAAAGGGTCGTGAAAATCCCGCTCGTAGCTCGGATTTAAGAAAATGTCGGCTGTCTCCGGCTCCGAAATACCCCTTTTCTCTAAAAGCTTTGCGAGTAGCTCCCCGTACTTTTGCATAAAGCAATTTTAGCATATAATGGGGTGGAGCAGAATAAAGTTTTTGAAGTGGTCTCTACGAGCTGAAGGCGAAGGAAAACCGAGGACCTGAGAAAACTTTATAATGCGAAACTATGAATGAATGCGTATTCTGTAAAATTGTGAAAAAAGAAATTCCCGCTACTGTGGTTTACGAGGACGATAATTTCCTGGCATTTTTGGATATCCACCCTGTCGCTCCGGGGCATACGCAGATAATCCCGAAAAAACATTACCGGTGGGTATGGGACCTGCCTGCCGGCAGGCAGGCGTCTCCCAATCTCGGTGATTTTTTTGAGGTGGCCGGAAAAATAGCGCGTGCCCAGAAAAAAGGCTTTAACGCAGACATCATCCGCTCTCAGGTATACGGGGAAGAAATAACCCATGCTCATATCTGGGTCTGGCCAGAAACCGTGGGAGACGAAAAAGCACTAAAAGAAAACGCAGAGAAAATTATTCAAGCGCTTTAGTTTCTCTTTTCAATTTCTCGAACAAGGGCACTAATTTTTTCTTTAGTTAAACTCAAAAACTGACTCGGTGTTAGGTTAATCATCTCTTTGTAGTTAAAAGCAGGAGGAAAAAAGGTTCCAGGTGAGCCCCGTTTTTCATAAGTTGCGAGTGTTTCAGGTCCTATACCTAATTGTCCCAATGTTAAGCCGGTTGTGTTTAAGTCGATAGTAGGATCATCTTTAAACCTTTCCAGCACACCCTCCCTTAACCTCCCTATTGCCCTTAATGTAGAACTTTTTTGTTCTCTTTCTCTTTCCAAACCCGTAGGTCGCCCAGAAAACTGAGATTTTCTTCCAAGCATAATTTTTTTACTTTAATTCGCCTATCTAATAATACCTAAATATTACCCCCCAGCCCACTCGTCAATAGCAAAACATTAGCTCAAAATATCCCCAAAATAAGGCTCTGGCGCTATATCTTACTCAACTTTTGTGATAGCAGAGTTTGAGTAGATTCCGGGATAACGGGAGAATTTATTTTAGACCAAACAAACTCGGTTTATAGGGTCTTGCCAACTTCATTAATTTTATATTTTTATCCAGGTGTATATGTTTGAGGTAAGCAATAAATTCTACTGGTAACGGCGAGGGGCCAACCCAAACACTTCTATGAACCATCGTGTAGCCAAATTTACGCAAGTGAAACCGGAGCCACTCCCTTTCAGCTTTTTTATGCTCTGGAATGTCATACATCACAATAAGATCTTTTGGTGCCTCTTTTGTAAAACATGAAGAGAATTGTTTTAACGAGTCTATTTTTCTTTCTATGTATTTTCTCCCCCTATGTGATAGTTTTAATCGATCATTCTCGGAAAATACGTAACCTTCTTTTTTAAGTTTAGAAATAGCATTGTAAAATGACTGCCTTTTGTAGCTACCAACCGGCAAGCCGAATAGGTTTACCGACATAGCCTTATACCTAGCCACCGGCTGTGAAAGAATTTCTAGAATTTTATCTCCTAAACTCATGTTTTGTAGCGTATCACAAACAACCTACTCAAGTCTAGCGATAGCGGAATTTGAGTAGATATGCTAGTTGCTCAATTAAACGGTTTTATTCTTTCATAAGCGGCAGAAGCGCGGGAAGCTCTTTGCCGGCGAGAAAGTCCAAAGTGGCTCCGCCGGCGAGAGAAATGTGCGAGTAATCATCCAGATTCGAATACCTTCTCGCGACATCAATAGTGTCTCCCCCCGCGATGATTACCACTCCCGCGGAATTTTTTTTCAGATTCTGCATGGCTTTAAGTACGGCATTCGAGCCACCCGCGAATTTTTCATCCTCGAATTTGCCCATCGGACCGCCAAGAAAAACTGTGCCGGACCTTTCGATTATATCGGAAAATTTTTTTTGTGTTTTTGGACCTATGTCTAGCGCCGCCCAGTTTTCCGGCACGCCCTCCTCCGAAACATCGAAAATGCCGGTCTCTTTTCCGTCCGAAATTACCATATCGTCCGGATAAACAACTTTATCCCTGTAATTTTTCAATATTTCTCTTGCGTATTCCACCCAGTCCTTTTTTTCTCTTCTTTTTTCATCCACAAACACGTCTTCGACGAACGAACCGCCCAATTCGAACCCTTCTGCTTTCAAAAAAACATTGGCTACGGCTCCTCCTACCAATACGTGATCCGCGATTTTTAATAAATTATGAACCGCATCAATTTTGTCGGAAATTTTTGCCCCGCCGATTATCACTGTAAGGGGCCTTTTCGGATTATCTAGAAGCTCGGAAAGCATTTCTACTTCATGTTTTAAATACAGACCCGCTACGGCAGGCAGGTGTCTCTCGATGCCGGTGGTAGAAGCATGGATGCGCATTGCCTGGGGGAATCCGTCAAAAACAACCACGTCTTTGCCTTCGCAGAGCTTTTTTGCAAACTCATCATCATCTTCCATTTCTCCTTTATGAAACCTGACGTTTTCAAGCATCAAAATATCCCCTCCCCGCATCTTGGAAATTTTTTCCAGAACCTCGGGCCCTATGCAGTCATCTACTTTGTCTACAGGACGATTTAAAAGTTCCGCGAGTTTCCTCGAATGTGGAGTCGTCCGAAGCTCTTCAACCACCCGTCCGTCCGGTCTTTTAACGTAAGTAAGAATAACTATTTTGCAGTTTTGTTTTAATAGGTATTCCAGCGTAGGCAATGTCGCCCTTATCCTCAGGTCATCTTTTACTTCAAGCACTCCGTTAACTTCCTTTACTCCGACGTCAAAAGGCGCACGGTAAAGAACTGTTTTGCCCGACAAGTCCGTGCTTTCCAAGGTTCTAAGTCTCATATCCTTTCGGCAATATCAACTATTTTTATAAATTTTTTAGGATCCAGACTCGCCCGTCCCGGCAGCAATCCGTTTATGCCCCCGTCCTTTAAAAATTCTTCGGCGTCTTTTTCGCTCGCGGAACCGCCGTAAATAATCCTTACCTTGGAAGCATCTTTGCCGAACTTATCAGAAAGAATCTTGCGGATAAAAATCGCCATTTCCCTTGAGTCGTCCGCCGTGGCATCTTTTCTTCCTGGAGTACTCGAAAGTGCCCAAACCGGCTCATAGGCAATTATTATTTTTGAAATAGAATTCTTAGAAATTCCGGCCAGGCATTCTTCGAGCTGAACTTTGACTAAGCTGAAATAGCCGTGATTAAGGTCCCGTTCGTTTTCCCCCACACAGAGAACCGGGCGCAGCCCAGAGGCAAGCGCGCTTTTTATTTTTTTATTTACCGCGAGGTTGCTCTCCCCGAGAGCCCGCATTTCCGAATGTCCTAGTATCACATATCTGGCACCGGCCTCATAAAGCATTTCACTAGAAGTTTGCCCGGTAAAAGCCCCGATCTCTCCCCAAAAAGCATCCTGTGCCCCCAGCTTTATCTTGCTTGTCCGAATTTTGCTTAATTTTTCCAAGTATACTGCGGGAGCGCAAATGACAATATCTGTCTTTTTGATCCTGGAAACGCCTTTGGCAATCTCCGTAAATAGTTTTTCCGCGATTTTCCCTGAGAGCGGATTCATTTTCCAGTTACCGATTATTATTCGTTTCATAATATTCTATAGAGTATAGCATAATTTATTTTACCTCTTTCCATTCTGTTATTCCCCACCCCCCTGACGGACCGTTTACGAAATTCGCATTGGCCAAACCGCTGTCATAAACAATAACCACGTTATTGTTTAAGTTTATATTTTTCCCATTTAAAGCTTTGGCGCCGGCATTATTGCTTAGATTTACCGTTCCGTTCGCGGCATATAATATTACCGCGCCGCCATTGTTGCTGAGTGTTATCGCGGAAGTGGAAGTCGAAGTCGAAAGCACCATCAAGTAACTGCCAGCCGAGCCCGAACCGCTGAAAACAGCGTTGTTGCCTATAACCACCGTACCATCCGCCACTATCACGCCTTCTGAGGTCCCATAGCTGGAAGAAAGCCTGACTGCGGCATTGTTGCTGATATTTATATTACCTTGCACCCACAAAGTTCCGTTTACTGTCAGGCTAGCATTGTTGTTTACGCTTAAATTGCCGGTAATTTTCTTCGGGCCAAGCGAGCCGGAAGTGCTATCAAGGGTATAATCTCCTGAATGAGTTCCCCCTGCCTCCGCCTCGTCTTTCCAGTCCAGAATATTCTGGTCGGAAATAGGCATGGCAACCTGGGTAGGGTCAGGAAGAGTCGTATTACAGGCTTTATTATTTCCACTACCTGTCTGGCAATAATTACTGCCCGCTATAGTTGAGTTGTTAACTGTGTGCGCGTACGCATCCCCGACTCCAGCAGTTCCAACAGTAATGCCACTGATAAGCCCCGTTAACCCTCCCAGGTAAAGTTTAAAAAATCCATCGAGGCCGGAAGGGTTAGTGTTATTCCACGTCCCGGAATATTGACCGATTTTTCCGGTACCTCCGGAGTATCCGTTAGCATTAGCTCCCATCATGTAGTAGCGCGAAGAGTTAGTAGACCCGTCTATGACAATCCAGTAAGTGGTTCCTTCTGTAAGTTCAGGATTGGAAGAAAAAGGGACGCTTACCCACCCATATGTCGTGGATACCAGTGAAGCGGATAATGGCCCCGATGTCAGGGTGGTTGTCCCGGGGCTTCCGCCGGAATTTGAGACAATCCTTACAGTCAGGTTCGAAGGAGTGCTGACTTTTTTAAGATACAAATCAACCTTGTTCACAACTCCGGTTTCGCTAACTTGAAAACTTTGCGCAAAATCTTGCGTTCCGTTTGCATTGCCGAAAGTAACATTGCTTGCGGGCACACCGGAGCCGTTTGTCTGGTCTGCCTCAAGCGCTGCAGAGTTCGCGGAAAGAGCAGTGCCAGTTACTGTGCCCGCGCCGGTAATATTTCCGTTGGAGTAAACACTGCCGTTAACGACAGAATTATTCCCCATAGTAAAACCACCCGCGCCTGCCTGCACTCCATAGCTAAAAGAAATTCCTGTGCCGGTATTCAGCACGAGCTCGTTCTTTCTTTGCCTGGAATCAACGTCCCCCATGGAAGAAATTGTTTTTTCGTTATAGCCCGAATCCGTTATTGTCGCGGTCGCCGAATAACTGCCTATAGTAATAGTATCCGTAGCTCCGAGCGCCTTGCCTGTTTTTAGCCGGAAATACGCATCTTCTACCGCCGACTCGGAAAGGAAAAAGCTCTGCCTGGACTGCTTCAAGTTATTGGCATTCTGAAACTCCCGCACCGTGGGAGAAACAAGTCCGGCTATTATCGCCAAAGTGATAAAAAGAAAGAATACGACGACTATCAGCATGGCCGCTCCCCCATTTCTTTTAATTTTTCTAAAATCCTTTTTCATCCCAGTACTAAAATTTTAAGTTTTTATTTATAATGGTCATTTGTTTTAATCAAAAATTTAGTACGGGACAAGTATTTAATAAACTCCGCGAAGAACAACCGTGTCAAAAAAATCCACCGACCGACCCAAAGCGTCACCGGTAACGCCTATTGTTAATATTATTCTAACGGCTTTGCCTTGCGCCGTATCTATTTGGGTAAAGGAAAGATCGGTTACGGTTATGTTCTGGGTATTTAAGTTCCCGATAACATCGCCATCTTCCAAGAGCTCGATATTGGAACCGGAAAGCAAAAACTTTACGGTCTTGTCGGCTCCCAAGTCGTCTGTAGT
>C687J35174_10006823_pt1 | contig 14817 bp, 16 predicted proteins | sample RifCSPhighO2_01_FD_35174 | JGI IMG/M metagenome (IMG submission 35174) | reverse complement strand
TTTTTTATTTCATCTCTTTTGCATAATCAATATTTGGTATTGCTTTTTCTTCCCAATCTTGTTCAGAGATGTAACCGAAAGATGTCAATGCTTTAATTATTGTTCCTTCTTTGTTTATCTTAAGTATNCCTATTCCGTTGTTCATGCTTTTTCCCTTGAATGTTTTCCTTATCTCTTGCTCAGATACAAAGATTTTTTGTATTGTATATGTCGTTGGAAATGGCTGGAAATTATCTAGGTCACTCTTTGTTATTATATAAAGTTCTTTATTTGGTGATTCATTAAACTTGGCTTGCAGAGAATCAGCTTCATCNTGGCTTAATTTTCTGTCTTGATCCCCTATGATAGTATCTGCCCAATATTTAAGAGCGGTAGTGTTTATAACTTGAACTTGTGCCGATGTTTGTTCTTGTCCATATGATGAAGAAACCAATTTTTCCAACGGAGAAAAATTAAATGCTGTAACTAGTGCTACACATGTAAAGAGATATCCTTTATCCATCTATGAAGATTAGATGCAAAATTATTTAAACATTTCTATTCATTATCTATCTTTAAGTGATTAATGTTATTCTTTTAATTTAGATAGAAAATATTTATATATACTTAGATTGTTTCAATATAAACAAAAAAGGAGATAAATTGGAATTTCAAATAGACACTGATGAAAAGCTAAGAATTCTCGAATCAAAATATTCCTTGATGAGAGATAGAATGCTGATGATAAACCAGAACATGATTGATCAATATAAAAAAATTAATTCTGAAATGAAACTGATAAATGACGATATAAAAGAGATAAAGATGAATCTAAATAACATGAAAGAGACGAATATGCATATAATAAAAGAGCTGCAAGGATTTGCCAGAAAAGAAAACCTTAAAGTACTTGAAAAATACATAAATTTTTGGAATCCATTAAATTTTACAACAGAAGAGGAAGTAATTAAGCTAATAGAAGAAAGAGGTGTTAAAAATTCCACAAGAAAACCAAGGACAAAAAAACAGGAAAAATAATATTGACGATGATATTGAAAGTCAAGAAGCCTCTTATAAACATATAACTGATACTGTGAACCAGGCTAAAATACCAAGATACCAGAGTGATGACAATATCTTAGATGANCTAAATCAGTTTGACAGCGAAGAGCCTAAAGCAAAACCAATTGCAGGTACAATAAAACAAAGGATACCGGAAGAAGAATTGCTGGAGGAAGCGCCTTCACCACAACAAGAGAATATTTTTATGTACCCACAGCAGACTTTTCAAAAAGAACAAAGTATGGATCAGACTCAGGAGATAATTGAATCTGTTGTTGAGGAGAAATGGCAGGAACTAACTGCAAAACTTGGCGATTTTAACCTATGGAAAGACAGGGTTGAAAATGAATTAATGGGAATAAAACAGGAGATAATAAGGACACAGTCTAATTTTGCTAATCTTCAAAGAGCTGTTTTTGGAAAAGTATCTGAATATAATGATAATATATCTAATCTCAATTCTGAAATGAAGGCCTTAGAGAGCGTATTTGAGAAAATAATGCAGCCTTTGACATCAAATGTCAAGGAGTTATCCAAGATAACAGAAAAACTGAAAGAAAAAAACAGATAGGTTTAATCTACTTAATTTATCTTAGATTAAAATGAGCAAAATAACAAATGGACAAAAGGCCCCGACATTTTCGGTTAATGACAATAATGGCAACTTGGTAAAATTAAGCGATTTCGAGGGAAAGAATCTTGTCTTGTATTTTTATCCCAAAGATGACACTCCCGGATGCACAAAGGAGGCTTGCAGCTTTAGGGATTCTTTTTCTGAGTTCAGGAATAAAAATATTGAGATACTTGGTGTCAGCAGAGATGATGAGAAATCCCACAAAAAATTCATTGAAAAATATAAATTGCCTTTCAGGTTATTAACTGATAATAANGGGATTATATGCAAGATGTATGGTGTTCTGACTGAGAGATCTATGTATGGAAGAAAATACAAAAGCATAAACAGAACTACCTTCCTGATAGACAAAACTGGAAAAATAAAACATGTTTTTGAAAAGGTTAAACCGGAGGAACACGCAAGAGAAATTTTAGAACTATTCAAAAACTAAAAAAAATAAACGAAAATTTATAAACACCCCNATCTTCNTTATAAGATGAAATCCAGATATTTCCTGATTTTAACATTGTTGTTTGTTATACCCATTGTTATTTCAGGATGCGGCAGGAATAATACACAAACTACTGTTACAACTATTTCAGATGCTGGAAAAGAATCAGGCACAACTACAATTACAATATTTAATAGTGGAAATAATTTACAAGGTATTGCTCAAGGAGTTAATCATGTTGTTGAATTTACCGAATTAGGGTTTAATCCTNGCAGTATAAACATNAAAGAGGGAGATGGTGTTACTTTTATCAACAAGGCACAACAGGAAGCATGGCCTGCCTCTGCAAAACATCCCACACATAATGTATATCCTGGTTCAGGAATAGAAAAGTGCAACACTGCTGAGCAACCTAAGATATTTGATGCATGCCATGGACTCAAAAAAGGAGAATCATGGAGCTTTACTTTTAATGAGAAGGGGAAATGGGGTTACCATGACCATATAACACCTACTTTTTTTGGAATTATTAATGTTGATTAACATATAACCTTAATGAAATTTAAGTTATTGAGCGAACAGGGATTTGAACCCTGATTACAGCCTTACTGCCTGAAAACCGCAGNGCTGTGTACTTTCTGGATTTTATATCCAGGTTATACTATTCGCCCATTCTTCTTATTATCTGATGGATTTATATTCTTTTTTTGTCGGCTTTAATGTTTCTTTTATCCAGTATAATGAAACTTTTATCAGACCTAGTGCTTCAAAACGGCGCATTGAGTTTATTACATATGCATTTGCTATTGAAAATCTACCATGTAGCTTTGCTTTTTTAACAAAATCAGAATCTTCTTTTTTTGTTTTNCTTTCGTCAAAACCATTTATTTTTTTATACACATCTTTGGTGCAATATATTATGCCTGTTGTCCATGGAAACCATAGGAAGAAGTTCTTCAGGAACATAGCTATCTTATATTTTAACTTTCCCGGATTGGGTTTTACCCTGCAGGTTCCTATAACACTGCTCTTCAATTTCAGATTTATCTCTTTTAAAACGTTTTCTGTCAATAGAGTNTCTGCATCAAGAAAGATTAGTATCTCTCCTTTAGAATTTTGAGCGCCTATGTTCCTTGCCTTTGAAACATTTTTTTCCTTTATAGAAATTATCNTGGAATATCTTCCTGCTATTGATTCTGTCTCGTCTGTGCAGGCATTACAGATGACTATGGTTTCCACTTCTTTACTTTTTGGTATAGATTCCAAGGTCTTTCTTATGCACTTTTCCTCGTTGTATGCAGGTATTATTATTGAAAAACGCGGTTTCATCAGAAAAAGGTTTATAAACTTGCTTAAAAAGGTTTTTTATTAATGGAAAAAGGTAATATCTGCAATTCGTGCAAGAAACAAATACTGGAAAGCGCTGCTTTATTTAAATGCCCTGAATGCGGCAAGAGCGTTATTGTAAGGTGCAAGCATTGCAGAGAGATAGCTGCTAGATATACCTGTGAAAAATGCGGTTTTTCAGGCCCTAATTAGGATGATAAGTAAAATGGCAAGTGTTATAATAACCCTTAAGATAATGCCGGAATCTCCTGATACAGATGTGCAAGAACTAGAGAGTATAATAAAGAAAAAGATTGGGAAACATACCGGAAATAAGGAATTCAGGATTAATATAGAGGAGATTGCTTTTGGCTTAAAGGCTTTAAACATTACTTTCATTATGGATGAAAGTAAAGGAAGCACTGAGAAATTAGAGAGAGAGATTAGTGATATCGAGGGAGTTAATTCTGTTAATGTTGTTGATGTGAGAAGGGCTTTTGGATAAATTCTTATAATTATACAGGTTTTAAGGTGAATAAAAATATTTTTATATATATATACTCATATGTATATTATGGCAAAGACAATTATGATATCGGATGATGTATATAAAAAGTTGAAGATTATGAAAGAGAGAGAGGATAAGAGCTATAGCAATGTTATTATCAATTTAATGGAAAATAAAAGATCTAAGACTTTTACTGATTTAAAAAAATATTTTGGCGTGTTGAAGGAAGATAAGGAATATGATGAAATACTTAAAGAAACCAGGAAAGCTTGGAAAAAATGGACGGAAAGCTATGCTTAGATACTAATTTTTGTATAGAAATTATAAAGGATAATGCTTCTATAGAGACTTTATTTGATAAGTTTGGGCCATATGAAATATATATTACTTCTATTACGATGTTTGAACTTTTTTAAGAGAAACAAATATAAAAATTGTAGAGAATTTTGTTAGTTCATTTTTTGTAATTTATTTTGATGATTTTTCTGCTCTAAAGGCAAGTGAAATATCTAGAGATTTGAAGAGAAAAGGAATAAGCATAGATTTTAGAGATTTTTTTATTGCTTCTATATGCATTGTTAATAATTGTAATTTGGCTACTTTTAATAAAAAACATTTTGAACATATCAAAGATTTAGAATTAGTTTAATTGTTGTTACTTCTAAGTTATTAAAAATGGAAAGATTTATAAAGGATAAATTCTTCATATAATAGTAAAATGATGTCAATGTCAAAACTTGCAAATTCGAAGATAGGTACAGCTGGAAGAGTATTAATAGGAATTGGAACTGTTTTTATTCCAAGTTATGAAATGTTAAATCCTTCTGCAGTTTATTCTCAAGAAACAGAAAAATTTACATTTCAAGANGAATCTGAACTTGCAGAAAATTTAGCTGTTATCTCAACTTATCTACGTCGCTCTGCTGATTTAGANGGATACCTTCCAATATATGATAATCCTTTTAAACATAAAGAAGTCTCTAGGCGTACTAATTTTAAAAAGAAAAGGATTACATTAACAGATTTACCTTCAGATTCTCAAGTAGTAAATATTGAAAGCTATCTTGGAGAGGATGTTAGTAGATTGGAAATACGTATAGAAGATAGTTCTCCATATATATCATTTGTTAATAATGGAAAACCTATATTAGATATTACAGAAGGTGATTGTTCATTCTCTCCTACATATGACAGAACAAAAAAAAATTCGTGGAAAAATAAAGATAAAGCAAATAAGGCATATGCTAAATTGGTACAGAAAATTGTAAATCATATTTTATCAAGAAAATGAAGAAAGTTTTTATAGAGAAATAGATAAATTAAAAAACAAAAATGGCAGAAAATAACCCATTAACAGAGGAGCAATTAAAAGAATTAAATGAGATAGTTAGTTTACCACCAGAAAAACAAAAAGAAAGGTTGGGACCGTTCTTAAAATCTTTAAATCCAGAACAGANAGAATTTCTGAAGAAACAGCAAGGACAAGGNCAGGAATGCTTATTTTGTGCTATTGCAAACAAAAAGATTGAAACTAAAATAATATATGAAGACAATAACTATCTTGGTTTTTTAGATGTAAATCCAGCTAATAAAGGACATGTTTTAGTAATACCTAAAGAGCATATCTCTTTTTCAACACAGATAGATGATGCCGGAAAACTTTTTAATATTGCAAATAATATGGCTAAAAAAATATTTGATGTTCTAAAGACAGGAAGTAATATCTTTGTTGCTAACGGAGCTGAGGCTGGACAAAGATTAAATCATCTGGTTGTGCATGTCATTCCGAGGTTTGAAAATGATAACATAAATTTAACATGGCAGGGCAAGAAAATAGATGATAAAGAGATGGGAGAGATGCAAAAAAAACTAAGAATTGAGGTTGAGAAGCCTAAGGTAAAAGAATATAATCCTGAAGAGAGAAAAAATGAGGAAAATAAACTAATGAAGATGTATGAAAGATGGAATAAAAGAGTTCCTCTATAATCGTTATCTATCTTCTGAGATTGTTTTTGTATTTTTGTATTGCAATTATTTTCACAGAAGAGCTCAAACATATATTCTATTAAGAATGATATGAAACATAAACCTTTAATAATATTATGACTTCTTCTTGTTTATGGTTTTATATCACTTAAGATTAAAAGCCAGGTGGCTTTATCTGGAAATAATCCTTGCCATTTTTTATATTTCTGTTGTTTTGTATAAACAATACCGGCTGTTTTATTCCTTGAACTTTGTTGATTTTGACATGAGCATATTTCATCAAGGAATATGGCTGATAAGCAGATTTCATGTACCATTCGTTACTGTAAGAGGGCTTAATCTTTTTGGTGACCATACTATTTTATTGATTTAATATATGTTCCGATATACTGGATATTTGCACACCCTTTTGTTTTGTTAACTGGAGAAACTTTGGCAATTGGTGNAGCAGGTGTCTTGCTGTTTTTTATTGCTAAAAAACAATTTAGTTCAGAGATATTTGCTCTGTTTACTTCTTTTTTATTTTTTTCTTATCCAGCATTGCATTACCTAAACTTTGAGAATTATCATCCTGATGTTTATGTGNTATTATTTGTCTTCATGTTATGGTATGGATATCTAATTAACAGCTTAAAGCTGTTTTATTTTTCTTCATTTCTTATTATCTTAGTTAAGGAACAAATGTCTTTAATCCTTGTTTGTTTTGGCTTGTATCTATATCTTTTTAAGAAATGGAAGCCTGCAAAGTGGATTGTAATTATTGGGATATTCTTTTTTATCCTGCTTTCGTATGTTGTTATTCCCAGTGTTAATAATGTAAAGACATATTCACGGGTAGACTTATGGGCAAGCTCTGCTTTTAATGTCTTTAAAGGTAATATGGATTTTGGAAACTTTTTAGACAACAATGTGATTACTGAGAGGAACAAAGACTATCTGATAGATTTGTTTGCACCTTTCGGTTTTTTTCAGATATTTAATCCATTAATGATAATGCTTAATCCTCTCTTTGTCTTGAATATTATTACAGACTGGCCATATGCGCATTCAATCCAGTACCATTATACTGCAGGGATTATAGGAACGCTGTTCATTTCATTCCTTGAAGCAGCTTATGCTTTTAACAATTATATCTTGGGCTTTTTTAAGAAAAGATATAAAAATACATTTAGGTATATTAAGCTTTATATGTATCCTATTCTTCTTTTAGTTTTTATTCTTTATATTATTCCATTTAACCAGAGAATTGAGCAGAACACTCTTAGATTTGAGAACTTGTTCAGAACTGAACCAAAAATAGATTATAAATTATTAGATGAAATAAAAGATATGCAGAACATTGTTGGTTCTGAATCAATATCAGTTTCATACCCATTGCTTCTATTCTTTTCTTCACGAAAAGAAATATTTATGTGGACAAATCCTTTTAAGAACGGGTATTATGGAGTAAATGATTCTGACACTTATGAAACGAAACCATTTTACATACTGTTGTATAGGCCTGTGATAGGGGAGAATGATTTTAATCTGACAAGGTCATATAACTATACGATAATAAATGAAACTGAAAAACTTGTACTTTTTAAGAGCGATATAATTAAATAAAGAATAAAATATTACCATAGATTAATGTTATTATAAAAGCAATCAAAAATGCAGGTGTAAACGGTATACCTTCTTTTATTGTTATTGTTTTTATTTTTAACTTTTTTATTATTGAAATTTGGTCGAGTGTAACACCTAAAGATTTTTTTGAGTATACTATTTTGTTCTTGCTGTAGATATCATTGACAATCCAGTCACCTTCTGTCAAATTGTTTATTGGAATATTTTTTATCATGCATGATTTTTCTATTGTTTTTATAAATATTAACAGATACGGGATCAATGTTATAAGGAGTGATATTGAGATTATAAANAATTTTAAAATCATAATATGTGTAAACAAAGATGAGACTACTATGNCTAATGATAATATTAAATAATAACGTATTTTTTTCAATTTTGCTTTTTTCAGTTCTGCTAAAAACTTATCTTTGTTTTTTATTGCTGTATAAGCACTAAACAACATTCCGTACAATGAACCAAAAATCAGTATGTTTAGGAACATGCTTAACAGCAATGGCAAATCCATGCTTGGATTAAAATAGCTTAAAAAAAATGAAGGATATTGGGAAAAAACAATACCTAGAGACATCAGTAATTTTGAATCTCCACCACCCCATTGCTTTGTATAATACATGAACAGAGCTATAACAAAATACATGATAAATCCTAATACTGCATATAGGAATGGTGTGAATGATTTTATTGNTATTGATTCTAAGAGTTTTAAAAAGAATACTNTTATTAATAAAGAATAATTTAAAAAATCAGGTATTTCCCTTGTTTTAATATCTGTGATGGATGCTATTACCAATGTTATTAATGTGATAATGATAAGAAGTATGTCTAAAATCATTTTTATGCTAAAAGAATGATATTTTATAAATTTATTTGATTTGATAAACTTTACATGATAAGTGTTATAGGTGCAGGGTATGCTGGAAGTTATACTTCATATTTATTAGCAAAAAATGGGTTTAAAGTTAATGTTTATGAAGAACATAACAACATAGGAAAGCCTGTAAGGGATACTGGAATTGTGACTTCTGCATTAGGTGATTTAATAAAAATAGACAATGATTTTATTGATAATGAAATAAACAAAGTAAAAATATTCTCTGAAAAGAATTACTTGGAGTTAGATATTAAGAGAGAATATGTTCTTGACAGGGTTAGATTTGACAGATACCTGATTAATATGGCTATCGATAGCGGCGCTAAATTATTCATGAAACACAAATTAATAGATTTTGAAAACAGCAAAAAAGTCAAACTAAGATTTTCGAATAACAAGATAATTGAAGATGACAAGCTTGTCGGAGCTGATGGACCAAGATCTATTGTTGCAAATAAATCCATGCTTGTAACTAACAGAGAATATCTAATCGGAATTGAAGCAAGAGCTAAATTAAAGACTGATGAAACTGCATTTGAGATTTATCCTACTTTNGTAAATGATTTCTTTGGCTGGATTGTTCCTGAAGGTAAGGGGATTGTTAGAATAGGCATTGCTACAAGAAAAAATACTAGAGAATATTTCTATAAATTTTTAAAAGAGAAAAATATCAAAAAAATCATNAGCATGAACGGCGGNTTGATAACAGTATACAGAAGAGATTATAATTTTTCTTTGAATAATTTGTATCTTGTTGGTGAGGCTGCAGGTTTGGTAAAGAATACAACCGGCGGCGGGATATTAACAGGGATGATATCAGGACAAGAACTAGCAAGATCATTAAAGGAAAACAAGAGTTATGACAAACTAATAAAAAAAAGACTGGGCAGAGAATTGTTTTATCATGATCTTATAAGGAAAGGCCTTGACAAATTTTCTGAAAAAGATTATAGTGAATTAATAAAACTGTTAAGTCAAGAAAGGATTGTTGGTTTGATCAGAAAAATAAAAAGGGATTTTCCAAGTACATTTGTTTTCAGTTTATTGTTAAGAGAACCGAGATTGATAAAATTCATAACTAAGATTATTAGATAAAGATTTAAATAAAAGTCCTATAATCTATATGATGAAAAAAAANAATATAGTCAATTCACTGGTTTTTTTGATGATAATAATATTNCTTTTCAGTTATTTTAAACCTAATTTAATATTTTCTGATACGACTTTAAGCGGAGGAGATACAGGGAGCCATAATTACCTAGCTAAATTCATGGTAGAAAATTTGTTTAATAACTTTAGACTAACAGGCTGGAGTGATGCATGGTATGGCGGATTTCCGATTTTCAGATTTTATTTTCCATTCTTATATCTTTTAAATGCCTTGTTCTCGCTGATAATTAATTTTAATACTTCTTTTAAAATCATAACAGTATTAGGGACCTTTTTATTACCTTTCTCCGCTTATTATGCTTTTAAGCTGATGAAGTTTGATTTTCCAGTGCCTATAGTTGCAGCTTTGTTTACTATTCCTTTCCTTTTTTTAGAGAACAATTCTATGTATGGTGGGAATATACCCAGTACATTAGCAGGAGAATTTACATATAGCTTTGCGTTGGCTCTTTCTTTGCTATTCATAGGGTATTTCTATAGAGGCATAACTACTTATAAAGGTTTTATCTTAAGTGTTGTTGTGCTGAGTGTTATAGCTTTGTCGCATNTCATACCTGTTTTTGTTTTGACTTTTAGCTGTTTGTTGTTCTTGTCATTTTTTAATAAAAGAGAGATCAAATTTGGCATTCTTGTTTTTATCTTTGCCTTTTTTATAATTGCCTTCTGGACAATACCTTTTCTTTTTTATTCTGACTTGACAACGTCAATGAGGTTTATTCCAGACAGAAATTTGAAGTTACTAATACCTGAGAACATCTTGTTTTTGATGCCTCTTGCTATTCTTGGCGGGATATATGCAATCAAGAAACATGACAAGAGAATTTTGTTTTTCTTTTCTTTTCTTTTCGTNTCATTGCTCTCATTTTTGTTTATGCCAAAAGGACATATATGGAATGTGAGATTTCTCCCTTTTTATTATCTGGGAATTGGGATGATTGCAGCGTATAGCTTTGGCATTTTATATGAGCACTTAAGATTCAGATTTAAACAGATTGNTGTTATTTTCCTAACCATCTTGGTGCTTTTATTAGTAAATTACAATGTCAGTTTTATAGACAGTTGGATCAAATGGAATTATTCAGGATTTGAAAACAANGACAAATGGGAAACATTTAATGAAATGAACTTGTTTCTGAACAACCTGGATGAAGGGAAAGTTTTTTATGAGTATACTGGAAAACATAATGAGCAATTCGGAACGCCAAGGTCTTTTGAGCTGATTCCTTACTTTACCAACAAGGCAACAATGGAGGGCTTGTTAATTGAATCAGGAATAAACAGTCCATACCATTTCATTCTCCAAAGTGAAACAACATTTACACCTACTTGTCCAATTTCAGGTTTAAGGTGCAATAACTTTGATCTGAAAAAAGCGTATAAACATCTTGAGATGTTCAACATAAAATACTTTGTTGCTTCTACTGATGATGTAAAAGATTCAATCAGGAATGATACGAATTTCAAATTGCTGAAGAGCATTGATTTTATAGATGTATTTGAATTAAAGAGAAAAAACAGTTATGTTGATTTTTTAAGATATGAGCCAGTTATTATGGACAAAAGAAACTTCAGGCAAAAATCATTAGAATGGTTCAAAAGCAATTATACTGATGTTGAAATTGTTTACAATGACAAAGGTATTCTAAATTTTAAGAGAATAAGCAAGATTAATGAAATTGGTTTTGAGGCTATTGACTATAATGGGTGTTATGTTGATGAGAATTATAAAAGTGACAAGATAGTCATAAATACAGATTGCATTGGAAAGCCCTTGCTTGTTAAGGTTTCTTATTTCCCAGAATGGAAGGCTGTGAATGGCAGGCTTTATCCGGCTAGTCCAGCGTTTATGATGCTGATACCTGAAAAGGAAGATGTCCTTGTTTATCATGGAAGCACTTTTATTGATAATTTAGGCATGATATTGACTTTTATAACTGTTTTAATATTAGTATTCTACAGGAAAAAAATATTAACATGAAATATGTAAGCATTGTAATACCCGCACATAATGAGAAAAAGAACATTAAAAACACAATAGTTAATATTCTAGAAAGCGTTAAGAATTCCAAGATAATAGTTGTGTGCAACAACTGCAATGACGATACTTTTTCTATTGTGGAAAGATTAAGGCAAAAAAATGACAATATCCTTAACTTAAACTTCACTGATAAAATTGGCAAAGGGGGTGCTATCATTGAGGGTTTCAAACTTGCTGACGGAGATTATATAGGATTCGTTGACGGAGATAATGCTTTTTTTACTTCAGATTTGCTGGGNCTTATCAATGAACTGGGGAAAAGTGATTGTGCTATAGCTTCAAAATGGTTGAACAGAGGTTTTTTCAATGTGAATGAGAGCTTCTTTAAAAAAATATCCGGTAGGATATGGAACTTTTATGTTAACATACTTTTTGATTTGAGCATCAAAGATACTCAGGCAGGGATGAAGTTTTTCAGGAAACGAGTTTTGGACAGGGTAATTCCTGAAAGAGAGTTCATCTGTACGGGATTTGATTTTGACGTTGAGCTGCTGGGCAGGGTTAAGAAAAATGGATTTAGTATAAAAGAAATTCCTGTAAATATAAACAAATCAAATAAGAGAAGTAGCTTTTCATATCNTGACAGTTTAAAGATGATGTTAAACTTGGCTAGATGCAGGTTCTTCCCATAAATTATTAGAAATACCCCCTCTTTTTTGTATTATTTTCAGTTTTGGCGTATTTTCTTCAGAGCAAGATGAATTTTATTTTTGGTTAATCAAAATATTACAGATTTCTTGAAAGATTTCTTTGAAAAAGGTTTAAATATAAGTTAGATTACGAATATTGAATACTGTTTGATAAAAAAGGTGTTTATTTATGTGGAATAAAATAAAAAAAGAGTATGTTGTAATATTTATCATTTTTTTGAGTTCTATGATATTATTTAATTATTTTGATCAAGAATTTAATTATACCGGGCAAGTTTATAGAGAAATCAATAAAAATGATATAACCGGATATGGTGTTTTTGACACAATTGGAAATTTTTTTAAGAATTTATTCAACAAAAAAGAGGTTGGTAATATTGCAGATAGGTGTGTTATATATCAAAATGCTATTGAATGTTTTGACAGCCCATATTCATGTAAATGGAGTCCAATCACAAGATGTAGATCTTCAACAAGTTCTCAGGATGAAATAAGCTGTAGTGCATATAACACATTGGATAGAGGAATCTGCGGATCCCAGTGTGTTTCAGGATGCAACAACAATGCTAATTGTGTTATTAGGTCAATTACAGACAGTGGTACANGTACTATTAGGAATGTTTGCATAACAAAAAACCAAATATCTACAACATCTACGACAAATCCTACAATAAGTTCTACAACTACAACATTGCAAGAAACGAATTTTATTGGTGCGTTTGATTCTGTTGACTGTAGGTATGGAATTGCAGGATGGGTGGCTGACAGAGATAATCCATCAGATTCCATTGAAGTTGATATTATTGTTGATGATGTTTATTTCACTACTTTTGATACATCAGAAAATGAGAGAAGAGATGTCTGCAATGAATTAGGCAATTCTTATAAGACTGAAGGAAATACATGTAAGCATGGTTTCTTTTTTAATGTCCCAGATGAACTAAAAGACGGAAGAGAACANAGTATTGATATTACTGGTCCTTATGACTCAAAGATAATCTCTTATTCTAGAGATAGTAGTAATTTTATTGATAAAAAAATCCTTAAATGCGAGAACACTGAGTTGCAGACATCGCTGCAGAATCCAGGATTGGAGAATGGATTGAATAATTGGGAGCAACACGATNCATCGCGACCTTGNGNTGTAAATGCACAATATTTTAACTCAGGAAGTAAATCAGCTAAATGCGATAAAGAGTTTACAGGTTTAGCACAGGAGATAAAGCTTAACACTCATACAGATTATGCATATTCTATTTTCATTAAGAATATTGGTACAAAGTATGGGTATGCATGCCTTTTCGGAAAAAACTTTTTTGATAATACAGGTGCGGCTGCCTGCATGGGTAAAACTAAGGTAAGCCCTGGAGAATGGAAAGAGGTTTCTTATAGATTCAATTCAGGTAATAAATCCTCGACAGATGACCTGCACTGGGAATTATGTGAAGGAGCTTGTGAACAAGGACAAGACTTGAGCGGAGCAGCATTCCTGTTTGATGATTATAATATTGAAGAGAAAGAGGAAGTACAAAATTCATGCAGCAATTCCTGCATAAGCAATGATTTTACATTAGGCAAATGTGCGGCACCTGGATCAGTGCAGAGTATGCTAAACAGAGGAAAGACATATAATGAAGGAACATGTTCTTATAAATATTCTGAACTTGATGGTCCAACTGAATGTGGCTTAAATAATAATGTCTGTGTATGTTACAATCAAGACATTTGTCCAAGCAGCCAGTGTACAGTAGATGGCTGTACAGACAGACTGAATATTGTTTCTGATCCCCCGATAAATGTAAAAGCAGATGAGGAGCTTGTGTATGAGCCAATAATAGAAGGGAAGATTACTGGACATGACTTAGGATACGAGCTTGTTCAGGGACCATCTGGAGCTACTTATATCANAAACAAGTTAAGATGGACACCTNGTGAGGATGATGCTCAGAGTAGGATTGCTTTTATCATAGCTGTTAGTGATTTGACTGATTCTAGAAATGTTAGACAGGAGTTCAGCGTTGAGGTACTGCCTGGAGAGACGATTGGATCAGATTTATATGCTCCATCATTAGAAAGTGTAGATTATAATAATGATGATGGTGATGTCCAACTTANATGGAAAGATTCTGGAAACGGAGTTACCAATGATGATACTCAAGGTCTTATATTTTCTGGATTAACANACAATCCTNNAAGCCCAAAGAGCACTGACAGNATAACATTTACAGCTACAANATCTGGTACTGCAACTNTATCAGAGATAAAAATTTATGTTGATGACAGCACGGTAAAGACCTGCAGTACAAGCCCTTGTTCTTCATCATTGATAGGACCTTTTGGAGCAGGAGCACATACATACAAGGCTGTTGCAAGAGATTCTTCTGGGAATGTGTATAATTCAGAGGTAAAATCCTTTACTGTAACTGTTCCATCACCAACAACTACTGTTGTATCAGGATGTGAGCAGTTTACTGATCCTTCTGATGATGAAGCTTGTCTAGAATATTTATCTCCTCCTCAAAGATGTGACT
>C687J35174_10006812_pt1 | contig 14823 bp, 17 predicted proteins | sample RifCSPhighO2_01_FD_35174 | JGI IMG/M metagenome (IMG submission 35174) | reverse complement strand
GCTCAATATGGCAGAGAAAATAAAGAAGAGCGATTATATTAATATCTCGAGATCATTAATTAGAAAATTATACAAACTTGGCTGCTGGGGGAAAGGATCATTATATGAAGACAGATTAAAAGATGGGTTTCCGTTAGAGCAGAAAGGCATGGTTTTGGCTATTGCCGATTCTTTAGTAAAACAAAATATTTTGTGTAAAAAACCTAAAAAATATGGAGTGAAATATTATCTGAACATGGAGAGGATTGATAAGATTAAAGAAATAATAAAAGAGACTGGAGGAAGCTCTTTACTGTTATTTTTATTTTAAAATGAGAGATGATATTTGGCTTAAGGAAAAATTAGAGAATATTTGGGGGCTGCTGTTTCCAGAGGTGATTAGAGAGAATAATATAAATGTAAAATTTAGAGGGAGGGGCAAGTGCAGGTTTGGATGCATAAAATTAAAAGGAAAAGATTCTGTAATCGAAATTAATTCCTTGTTCAAAAACGAATTAGTTCCGGAGTATGTGATTGATACAACCCTAGCTCATGAACTGGTGCATTATGTACATGGCTTTAGCTCTCCCCTGCCAAAAAAGTACCGGCATCCTCATAAAGGCGGCGTCGTCGATAAAGAATTGATTAAAAGAGGATTTGGAGATTCTTTAAAACTGGAGAAAGTCTGGGCGAAGAAAGATTGGGAGAAAGTGTTTGGGTTGATCAAGACGTAGAAAGGTTTATATAATTTGTTATATATTATTTATAAGTGATATATAATGGATATGACAACTATACAGATAAACAAAACTCTTCTTAAATCTTTGAAAGAAATAAGAGATTATCCTAGACAAACATATAATGAATTAATTGAAAAAATGATTCATGTTTTTAAAAATGTTAAGAAAAACAACCAATATGATGAGTTTTTACATAAGATTCAGCAGGCAAAAATGAAGGAGTTATGGGATAATAAAGAAGACGAGGCTTGGGAAAATGCCTAAAGCTGGCGATGTAGTTTTAGCTAATATTCAGTTTACAGATACATTTGAGATTAAAAAAAGACCTGCTTTAGTATTGTTTGAAGAATTTGATAACGTTGTGGTGGCCGGAATAACAAGTAATTTAGAAATGAAAGGGATATCGCTAACAAAAAAAGAAGGCGCAATAAAGGAGAGCATTATAAAATTAAATTATATATTTACTGTTTCTAAACTGATGATAGAAAAAAGATTATTTTCTTTATCTAATGAGAAGAAAAAAGAAGTTTATGAAGGCCTTGTGAATAAATTAAAAGTTTTGAAATCTTGATTCTTTGAATAGAATTTTGGGGAGAAGGTTTTTGAGTTGATTAAGAACCCCTAGCTTTGTTAGCTTCTATCATATATGCTTTAATTAACTCAATCTCTACAGATAATTGTGTGTTCCCTCTTGGCTTAAAGTAGGATCCAACGATTACTCCGTCTGTAATTCTTAAATGCTCATAGACATTTTTGGGGTTTGAACCAGCACCTTCGATTAAGGGAAAATCCCCTAAGAGTTTTCTGTATTGTCTTAATTTTTCTATTGGTGTTTCTTTTCCAGTTGCTGGACCTGTTGTAACAATAGCATCGCATCTTGATTTTCCTATTTCTAACCAAGATTCTAAATTACCTTTTGGATTTGTTGTATATTTGAATCCAACTCCTCCCAGAACAACAAGATTAGAATATTTTTCTCTACATTGATGATATCTCTCTTCGTCTATATCTGGAGGCTGGATGGAATCAATTTGTATAAAGCCAGCATTCCAACGAGCAGCTAATCCAAATGCACTTTCAAAGTCTCCAAGGATATTTACCCCGATTTTTGTACTTGGTATGATGGTAGACAATGAGCATAGTATGTTTTCTACATTCTCTATGCTTCCATGATAATTTTCTACTATGACCCCATCTAAACTTTCTTCCTCATATGCATGGAGATCGTCCATTGCTTGGAACTCTGGAAAATTTCCTCCCAGATGCAACATCCCGATGATAGGTTTTCTTTGGAATAACTCATAAAATCTTGACATGTCTAAAATTGAAATTAGTTAATTAATAAAGATATAGAAACTGAAGAATTTATTTTTTAGGCTTTATTGGAATCCTCGTATATTTTTTACAATTCTGGCAATAAATTATAATTCTGTGTTTGTGAATTCTAACTCTTGAATTTATTCCAGGCTTTAGATAATGATAACAGTGCTTGCAGAATTTTCTTTTTAGATGCTTTGGAAGACGAACGTTCATCTTCATTCCGATTTTTCTTGCCAGCTCTACGTAACGATTTGCTAATCTTGGGTTTTTTGAGAATATCTTATCTGCTTCTGAAAATAATTTTCCTATCCTATGCTTTGCTATTGCTATAGACATAACCCAACATTAATAGAATACACTATTTAAAACTTGTTTTGCGCTGAATAAATATTTATAAAGAAGATGAGTTTTGAACCTTTATTGGCAAGCAAATTGGCGATAAAAATTGGCGATTGATTATTACTCTAATCCTGGGGGGAAGAGAGGCGTAAGGTGTGAGGTGATATATTTAAATAAATTTCTTTTTACTTGGATAGCATGGAATTCAAACCAATATATTATAAAGAAAGAGTAAATGTTATCGACACTTCTCATCCTCAATTTGTTAAAGATAAAATTAACGTTGTTAATCCTGAAGGATATTCTGGCATTGTTACTTTGTGGACGAAACCCGAGGATGTTTGGCAGGAATTATTAGAGAGATTCCCAAGATTATTTGAAAAAGATTCTCCTTTAGTTACTTTAACTAGTTTATATGGAAATGGTCTGCAGAGAATGTTAGTAAATTTTGCTCACAATCCCCAAATACAATATCTTGCTATTACTGGTAATGATAGAAAAGTGGTTCCAAGTTTTACATATTTATCTAATTTTTTTGAGAAAGGTGTTGAGGAGGGCGAACCTTTTGGGAGGATAAGAGAAACCCAGTTTCCGGTTGATCCACAATTAAAACCCGAGTTATTCAGATATCTAAAATCTCAAAGATTTGAATCTGGAGATTTGGAAGGATTAGTTAATTTTGTAACACAAGAAAGAACTTTGAACCCTAAGGAAGAGGATAGAATAGAAATAGAGTTGATTGAGCCAGAGTTTTCGGATTACCCTTCTGACATTACAAGACATCACATTCACGAAGAAACCCCTTTGAAGGCATGGATGGAAGTTATTCACATGATAGATAGATTTGGGAAAAATATACAGATAAAAAAGGGCATGAGAAGAACTTTATTTAATTTGGATGTAGATATTGAAAATCCAGAACCAGAAGATGGGGATAAATTGAGAAGATTTAAGATTGATCCTAGAGAGTTGTGGGCCTATAGAGAGGACATATTAGAGGCAGAACTTCCGGATGGAGTCTCTTACACTTATGGAAATAGGATGAGAAAATATTTTATGGTAGATGCTTTAGAGGAAGTAATTAAGAGATTTAAAGAAGACCCTAATGACAGAAGAGGATTTATTTCTCTATGGGATCTTAAAAATGATTTGGCAAGCGAGACTGGTTCTGATTCTTCTGTTCCATGCCTGACTGATTTATATTTTGTAAACCTTGACGGAAAGCTAATGTTAACAGCTAGTTTTAGAACTCACAACGCTCTTTCTGGTTGGTTTAAGAATTTGTATGGTTTAAGATCTATTCAAGAGTATGTGGCAGAGGGCATTGGTATTGAAACTGGGAAGATAAATGTTAAAAGCAGATGGATAAGCATAAACTCAGATAGCGACGAGGCAACTTCTGTCTTGGACGTTGTTAAAAAAAATAGAAAAAAGAGAGTTAATGTTAATGATCCAAGGGGTTATTTTATTATTGGAATCGGGGGAGAGGGGATATTTGCAGAGCACTATCATCCAGATGCGTATCTATTAACGACGTATATTGGTAAAAATGCTAAAGATATTAAAGATCAACTTAGACAAGATTCTGCCATTAGCGATTCAGATCATGCAATGTGGATTGGCTATGAACTAGCTAAAGCGCATTATGAACTACATAAAGAATTACCTGAACTTTAATCATATATTTTAAATTAAAATAATCTTTATATAATACCGGCATTAGTTCCTGAAAATGGAAGAGGGGTTAAGAGAGGTGAAAGCAGCTGGTTTTGATCTTGACGGGACTTTATATTCTACAACTTTTGAAATTGATGAAAGGATAAGGACAAGAATTGCTGAAAAGATTTTAAAAAAGGTCTCTAGCCTGGGAAGTGTTAAAAGAGCCAGAGATTATTTTGAAGGAGAATACAGGAAAACCGGAAGCGGTTCAAAGGTGCTGGAAAGAGTTGGCTATCATGATTCTAGAGAGGTAATGGACGAATGTTTAGCAACTGCCGACGTATTGGATTTAATCGAGAGGGATGATGAACTTCGTGGGATCCTGGAAAATATTCATGCAAAGTATAAGACATATTTAATTACAAGCAGTCCAAGAGATTTGGCTTTACAAAAACTAAACAGGATAGGAATTGACCGAAGGTTATTTGATACTGCAATGTATAGTGAGATGCCAGATGTAAGCAAGTCAGATGGCTCTGCTTTTGAATACCTTGTTAAAACTGTTTCTATTCCAGCATATCAACATGTGTATGTTGGTGATAGAGAGAAATCAGACATCCTTCCTGCTAAAAGATTAGGAATGAAAACTGTTGCTGTCTGGTCTTCTATAGAAGAGGCTGACTTCTCAATAGATCATATTCATGATATAAAGAGGTTGTTACTATGACGGATGAAAGCGTTATAAAAATAAGTATTATAAAAGAGATTCCTTTTTTTGGATCTAGGGATAGTTTAGAAAGCAGATTAAGAAATGTATCTTTGAGGGGATTTCCCCATGTAAGGATATACAAAGATGCCAGCTTTGAGTTTATACATTTAAGCCCTCATGAGATTAAATCAGGGTTACATACGCCGCAACCAAATGTTTATAGAACTCATATCGACAAGATTAGAGATTTAGTAAGTTTATTTAAAAAAAATGGGATAGATATTATGCATCTTGATAAAACATATGACTTTCTTGCTGAATCTGGAAATGGGAAATTAACAGAATGGACGATATTACCTCCTGTAGTGGAGCAGTTTTTTATTCCTGATACCGAAGACGGAAAGTTTGATTATGAAAAATTGATTGGGGATGAACTTAGAGAAGCACTGAAAAAAGAGGGGCTATGGCTAAATCCGGCTGCACTTGAATTAGACCAGACTAGCATGGATTGTGTATATAATTTGATTAATGACGGGTCTCATAGGATTCATTACGGTTTTGAGAATAATGGGATTATAGTATTAAGAGCGAGCAATATGACTCCTGGATTTCCTTATTATGCTGTCCCACAACCATACTCTAGAGTCAAGGTTGTTCCTGAAAGAGACCAGGCAATAGAAACAAAAATCCATGTTGTAAAGGAGCCAGGTCATAAGAACCTTTACAGATTATTTCCAAGCGGAGGAATCAAGTCTGGTGATGTAAGGCCTAAAAAGGTTAGTAAGTAGAATATATTTCATAATAGCTATATATTTATATAAAAGCTTTATTTAGTAAACACTATATGTTGTTGTTAATAAGTTAATGATATACAACATATTGTATAATGATGAAATGCCCTTACTGCGGTGGCACAGAGACAAAAGTTGTCGACAAGCGCGAGACAGGGGAGTTTGACTCTACAAGAAGGAGAAGAGAGTGCTTGAAGTGCAGCAAGAGATTCACAACATATGAAAGAGTTGAAAGTTTAAACTTGAATGTCATCAAAAAAGACGGAAGAAAAGAGAGGTTTGACAGAGAAAAAATCAGAAAGGGAATAATAAAAGCGTGCGAGAAAAGGCCAATAACATTGGAGCAGATTGACAAAGTTGTTGACAAAATTGAAGGAGACTTGAGAAAATTAAAATCGAACGAAATTAAAAGCGAGCAGATTGGCAAGAAAGTGATAGGTGCTTTGAAGAAATTAGACAATGTTGCTTACTTAAGATTCGCTTCTGTCTACAGGAGTTTTAAAGACGTAAAGGATTTTGAAAAAGAAATAAAGGAAATTAAAAAATAATGTTTTAAAAAAAGATGTGGTAAAAAATGGGTGAAAGCGCGATTGCAAAAATAGATGTTGAAGGAGAAACTTTAGATGCTAGGGTTTATAGCATTGCTACAACTTATTCTCCTAAATTATTAAGATCTTATGATAGGGAAAGGCATTTTACGTTAGATTCTGCATATGAATTAATACGAGCTCAAGATGATCCTAATTTTTCAACTGAAAAATTGACTTATGCAATAGATTCTGGACAGATTCACGTTTATGAGTTTAATGGAGTAAGGTATCTTGACAGATTGGATGTAGGAAGGGTTTATCATGAAATAAAAGAGGGGAATGAAGGATTGACTATTGATAGATATTTTACTGATGGTAAGATAGATCCTTTTGAAACTGTTGGAGAATATGAAACTAGGCCTCTTAAAATTACAGGCAGTGATGGAAGCATTGTCTTTGAGATGGATGATGCAGAGTTTCCGAGATCTTGGGATGATATAGATGCTCAGATTGTAGCTCAAAAATATTTCTATAAACCCGCCAAAGATGAATGGAAAGAAAAATTAAGAAAAAAAATTGGAAAGGATCATGAGTATTCTCCGAAGCATTTAATTGGAAGGATTACCAACTTTATTACAGATGAAGGGTATAGACTCGGTTATTTTAAGACAGAAGAAGATAGAGAAGCATTCAGGGATGAATTGGCCCATATACAAATCAATAGAATGTTTGCATTCAATTCTCCTGTACAGTTTAATGCGGGGTTGTTTGGTGAATATGAGGTAGAAGGTAGCCCTGGCATAAATTATTATAGAGACCCCAAAACAGGAAAAATTACAAAAATAGAGGAGGGCTGTAATGTAAGGCCTCAGTGTCATGCCTGCTTTATTAAAGGACCTAGTGATAATCTTGAAAGCATTGCACAACATGCTGTTGATGAAATAGCAGTTTTCTCATCAGGTTCTGGAATTGGACAGGATATTGGTGCTTTAAGAGCTAAGAACGAGCCTTTATCTGGCGGAGGTAAGGCTTCTGGGCCACTAAGTTTCTGGAAATTTTACGACGATCTCGGTGGCACTATTAAGTCTGGCGGGAAAAGCAGAAGAGCTGCAAGGATGACAACAATGAGAGGAGGAGCAAAAGAAGCTCATCCTGATATTATGAAATTTATCCGAAGTAAAGTAATGGAAGATAAAAAAGCCCTTGTCTTAATGAAAAATGGATATGAAACTGGAATGGATGGTGAGGCATACACTACTGTGGCTTTCCAAAATACAAACATTTCTGTCAGATTAGATGACGAATTTTTTAAACAAGTAGAAGAGGATGGAAAGATAGAATTAAGAAGAGTTATAGACGGAAAAGTTGTAGATACTATTTCTGCTAAAAGAATGCTTCAAGAGATTGCATTTGGTAGTTGGCGGGTAGGAGATCCTGCAGTCCAATATGAAACTAAAATACAGGAAATGCATACAACTAAAAATTCTGGAAGAATAAATTCCAGCAACCCATGCTCTGAGTATAAGCATCTAAATGAGACTTCCTGTAACTTAGGATCTACAAATCTTCTTGCATTTTGTAATAAAGTAGGAGACTTTATGGTGGAAGCATATCAAAAGGTAAATAGGATAGCTTCAATTGCATTAGATATCATAAATGATGCAGCATCTTATCCTATTGAAAGTATAGCAAGGATTAGTCCTGAATTTAGAACAATCGGATTGGGCTATGCTAATCTGGGTGCATTATTAATGAGGAAAGGTTTAGCCTATAATTCTGAGGAAGGCAGAGCTTGGGCAGGTGCAATTACTGCTTTAATGACCGGGAATGCTTATGAGGCTTCAGCCGGGATGGCAGAAAAATTAGGAAGGTTTACTCATTTTGAATTTAATAGAAAACCTATGTTAGAAGTTATGAAAAAACATAATAAAAATCTTGATGATGTCGCATGGGAACTTGTTCCTGATGATTTAAGAGAAGCAGCATATAAATCTTGGGAAAATGTTATCGAAATTGGAGAAAAAGATGGATTTAGAAATGCGCAAGCAACATTATTAGCACCCACAGGAACGATTTCATTCTTAATGGGGTGCGATACCACTGGTGTTGAACCTGCATACAGATTAAATACTTTTAAGAAACTTGCTGGCGGAGGTACAATCACTTTAACAATTGATGAAGTACCAAATGCATTTAAAAATCTTGGATATGCTGAGGAGCAAATAAATGATATCTCTACATTTGTTGCAAAAAACAACTCAGTTATTGGAGCGCCGCATCTTAGTCCAGACCATTACAAAATCTTCGATACAGCTGCTGGTGATGGGAAAGGGAGAGGCTTTATCGAATTTGAAGGGCATGTGAGAATGTTGGGAGCAACTCAGCCGTTCCTTTCTGGCGCTGTTTCTAAAACAAACAATTTACCTGAAAGAGCTACTGTAAAAGAGATTTATGACGGCTATATACTTGGGCATGAACTTGGGTTAAAAGCACTGGCTATCTTTAGAGATAATAGCAAACCTGTGAGCGCAATGAACCTTAGCGAAAGAAGCTTTGTTGAATTAAAAAGAGGAGAAAGAGAAGATTTGCCAAGCTTGAGAAATGCCCATGAAACAGAAGTAAAAATTGGACCTAATAGGACTACAATACATGTACTTGTTAGCGAATATGGAGATGGAAGACCTGGACAGGTAGCTTTCCTCTCCTATGTGCAAGGGTCAGATTTAGGTGCGTTGCTTGCTATGGGGGGGATGCAAGCATCAAATGCTTTAAAGAGAGGAGTTAAATTAGAAGATTTTCTTAAAACTTGGAGAATTCATAGATTTGAACCTAATGGATTGGTTTATGGAGATCCTTTTATTAAAACTGCGACATCCCCATTTGATTATGCGGCTAAATGGATATCTCTAAATTATCTAGGTGATATTAGTGTGGCGGATAATAAGAAAGGTTTGGATGTTAGTAAACTAATAGGAGCTCAAAATGGCGCATTTGAAACTTATAAGAAAATGACCATAGATGACTGGGACATCGAACAGGTATTGAGAAGTGTTGAGCTTGGTGGTTTTAATGGAAAAAATGAAGATGGATTTTTAGAAAGTGAAGAGAGGGGAAAGAGCAAGGGTAATAGTAGGGGTGTAACTTGTAATATGTGTGGTAATATTATGAGACAGATAGCTCCTAATTGTTATGAATGTGGTAGCTGTGGAGACAAAGTTGGTGGATGCGGCGGGTAAGCAATATTTATAAAAGATAATGTTGATAAGGTTTCTATGGCAAAGCACAAAGTTTATGTAACGGATGAGTGTATTGCATGCAATGCTTGCGTTTCAGCCTGCGAGGAGAACTTCTACATGAACGATGACAACACCAAGGCTAAAGTTAAGAAAAGTGTTATCGACGATAAAGAGCTAGCAAAAAACCAGGAAGCCAAAGAGATATGCCCTGTTGAAGCAATAAAGATTGAGAAGGCTAAGTGATACTGCAGTTATTTTTTCTATATTCCTGATATAAACTATTCAATCTTACAGACCTTTCCTTAATTACTTCAGAAGATAATTGCTTTAATTCTGATGCTTTTGTTCCTGGCCTTGAAGAGAATTTTGAAATGTTTAATACTTCTGGCTTTGTTTTTTTTATCAAACTGTAGGTTAACATGAAATCTTCTTCTGTTTCTGTTGGATAACCAACTATGACATCCGTCGCTATTGAAATTCCTTGAAATGTTTTTCTGAATTCTCTTACAGCCTGAAGATAATTTTCTACTGTGTGAATTCTTCTCATATCTTCTAGAATTTTTTCAGAGCCTGACTGCACTGGAATATGCAAGAAATTCATTATCTTTTCTGACTTGTAAGATTCTAATAAATCTGGAAGTATTTTCGTCAAATGCCAGGGGTTCATCATTCCAATTCTTATTATATAATCTCCTTCTGTCGTCGTTAATTCATTTAATAATTCCGGGAGATTTGTCTTTATGTCAAAACCGTAGCAACCATTATCCTGAGATGTTAAGTAAATTTTCCTGCACCCTTCATGAACTGCTTTTTCAAAGGCTCTTTTGATGTCGCCAATTCTATAAGAACGGAGATTTCCGCGAGCTAATTTCGTTGAGCAGAATGAACACGAAGACTGACAGCCTTCTCCTATCGAGATGATTCCAATATTTTTATCTTTTCTAATTATTGGCGCTACTATCCTTGATTCTTTTGCGCTTGAGAAATGATCTTGCTCAGTTTCCAGAATTTCAGGAATTTTTAAGATTGAGTTTGTGTCGAAAACTGCTGTAACTTCAGGAGCATGTTTTCTGACGTCTAAAGTTTTTGTTAAGCAACCCCCTACGATAACTTTCTTATTTTTTGATCTTTGTTTTATATAATGCAGTTCTTTTGACTGAGTTGCGTTCTTTACAGAGCAAGTATTAACTATGATTGTGTCTGCTTCTTCTTCATTGTCAACTAGAGAATGATTATTCTGCTTTAAGATTCCTGCAATTGCCTCTGAGTCTGCTATATTAGCTTGGCAACCATAAGTTTTAATAAAGATATTTACCATATTTTATATTTCTTTAATTAATGTTTTCATTCTTGCAGAATTCAAAACTTTATTAATAGCTTTTAAAAACTCTTTTGTTTGCCCTAATGGAATCGTGATTGAATGCTCATGCTGCCATTCACCATTTTCTTTTTTCTTTTTTTGTATCAGCAAATATCTTCCATATTCATTTTCTAGAATGTCGAACCAGATTGTTTTATTATTGTAACTTATTTTTTCGAAATCGAAATGATGTATTCTGTGATTGGGATAATAAACTTTTGTAACACCAAATTGTTTCATGTAGATTTCATTTTCTAGTATTAGAACTTGAAGGTGCTTTTCAATTGCTTTTCTTGAGAATTTCGTTCCACGGACTAGCTCTGTCATGGTCAGCCCTTTTGGATTACTCTTCATGGTCTCTAGAACTTTTTCATGAATTATTCTTTCTTTTTTTACTGGATACATGACATTATTAAGAACCAAAAGGTTTATATATTATTGGTTCTTTATATTGGTTATCAATACTGATGATTAATAACAAATGTTCCACGAAAACAATGATAAATATCTAACAGATAAAAAATTAATGCTCAGAAAGCTGAGCATTGATAAGCTCAAAACACACCCATGTTCATTAAAATAGAAAAGCTCAGATTATATAAAACTTGCGGTTAGGGTTGTAAAGCCGATGCTGAGCATTGGTGAGCTCAACCGCCTGAAAAGCGGTGAACACACCCTGTTCTGAGGGTTCGAAACGTTTGAACGCGGAGATCCCTCCGTCGGCGCAAATTCCTTAGTTTACCAGACTGAGTTGGTTTAAAGCGCTATATTAACATGTGAGCATTAGCATATAATGCTTTCATTTAAAAATGAAAATAAAATTTCAAAACCTTGGATGGAAAAGTAAAGTAAGTCAGAAAAGAGCTACTTTCAGCATTTCTATAAATAAACTAGTTGTGGTTGGTAGCTGTTTGAAAAAAGGCCAGATTTTATACAGCTACTTGGGAGAAGATGATAGTAGCAGACCCATAATAATAACCTATTTGGACGGAAAAGAAAAATCAAATAACTGGAATTCCTGAGGGGGCAAAAACATACACTATCCATATTTAAGTGATTATTCTTGAAAAAGCTTTGGTGTTTAAAATTAGATTAGGCATATTAGAATATCTTAGACTAATAATGAGAAAGCTCTTGGGTTAATTATAATGAATAATGGTTAAAGGGTTAGAGGCTCAATGCAAAAATTGCAATAAGATATTTTGGGTTGAATTAAAGTTAAAATTTGGCGTTAGAAAAGATATCCATATGCCTGATCTGCTAACGTGCTTTTTGGATGAGTCAAGATTTTATTTTAAATGCCCTTACTGCAAAAAACCAACCATTGTCGGAATTGCATTCTTCCGCTCCAGGGAACCTGAAATAACCCAGATTGTTGAGAATCCTGATTACATCGGCTGAAATGAAATTTCAATGCCCTAAACAAGCAGAGTCTATTGGAACATCTGTAGGGTCTTCTTTTTTCTTCACATATTTCTTTTCTACCAGATAATCTTCTACCTCTTCCCCAGAAACATCCTTTAGCATCTTTCCATTAACTTCAACACAAGGAGAAAGAGTCTGGCCTGATTTTTCAACCATCTCCTGAAACTGCTCTTGATCATCAATTATATTTCTGTCCTCGTATTTTAAATTATATTTTTCTAGAACTGCCCTGACACCCATGCTCCATCCGCATTGCGGCTTTAGATAAGCAATTATTTTTGGCTGTTTCATTTAGAATCAACTTAATCTTTATATTATAAAACTTTCTAGTGATGAACAGCACCTAAAAGTTCCCATGCATGAGCACAGTACAGTAATAGGCGTTGCCCTGCTTAACTCACTCGTAATCATCTGGAAGACGATTAATCCGAGATCGAACTTCTCACCAAACTCCCGCAAGAATCTGAAATTACGAGATCGGGTGGAACCAGGGCACTATGGCCGTCCATCAATAAATATCTCCCTAAAATTTTGTTTATAAAACTTACGCTTATCTTTTTTAAGGTTTTTTAACTTAAAAATAAGGTCATTAAATTCTTTTCTATTTCTATGGTAGGTATTTCCATAGCTGTTCAAAATAAATTCCACTTCTCTATTTTTTAAATTGGACTTGAACCCTATATTCTTTTGGAAAAGCATAAAGTTTTCTCTTCCGGATATTGTCAAGTTATAGCTTTTATCTCTTTCAATGTTTTTACTATTCCTTATTATCCTATTAGTCCCGATTCCAAAGTCTCTTAATAGTACCTTTATACCAATGAGAAATTGTTTTGAATTTGAGGAAACAGTTATACTCCTCTTCCATTCCTTTGTGTTATTATAAAGCCTTAAATTTGGAGATCCTTCATCATCAAAAAACGTTCTAATAAACTCTTTTTTTAAGATTTTATTTCCTTTTATTATGAAACCTGGAACTTTAATCTTATCACTCAAAAAACTGCCAAAGTCTGAAAAAACTTTGACTACTGGCTTAAGTTGTACTTGCAAGAATGGGGTTCCTGAATTTTGTATTCCTTTGGTTAAAGTAACCTCTCCAAATTCTTTCCTCATATCCCTCTCGAATTCCCCTAGAAGATCCAAATTTTTATTTGAGTATCTAATATATCTTCCACTTAAGCATCCATCTCCGCAAATTCTTGCATATATCCTTACAAATTCTTTTGATACCATTTAGAATAAAATTATTTTGTTTTATATATATTTTACGTAGGTATATGTCAAATATGTCACATGAAAATAGTTTAGAGATAAAAAAATAAAAAAATAAAAAAAGAATTATTACTCCATCTTGCCGATTTTGAACATCTTCGTGCCGCATTTTATGCAAGTTCCCTTAACTGCATCTCTGCCGTTTTTCATCTTAACCTGCTTGGCATCCTTCATCTGCCTTGATGTCTTGCATTTCATGCAGTGCCCTTCAACCATGTTTACACCTCCGTCTTAATCTCCAATATTAGGTTTTTGGATAAAAATACACTGATAATCCGCTTTTTTAAGGTTTCTATTTCTTAAAATGGGAATTTTCCTCTTTCTTCAAAACTATAATAGCCCTCTCTTCCAATAATGACGTGGTCTAAAACAGGTATTGAGAGCAGCTTCCCTGATTCAACTAAAATCTTTGTAACTTCAATATCCTGCTGAGACGGAGCGGAATTTCCTCTTGGATGATTATGAACAAGAATAATTGAGTCTGCGCTTTCCTTAATTGCTTCCTGAAAGACTTCCCGAGGATGGACCAGAGTTGAATTCAATATTCCTATGCTAATAATTTTTATTGAAACTACTTCTTTGTGCGTGTTTAGCTGCACTGAAAATAAAACTTCNTTCTTATAGCTCTTGACTTTCTCTGATAATATGTTGTAGACATCTCTTGCTGAAGCNATTGGCTTCCTGCTGTATCCTCCCTTCTTCAATGTCCTGTATCTTTTGCTTAATTCGATGAAGCTTAGAATCTTTAATGCTGCAACTTTATCATCTCTGCATTCTTTTTTTAATTCGTGAAAATCCAGATCTTCCAATTTATTCAAATTGTATTTCTTCAATAGCCTATTAGCAAGCTTTGCAACACTCTCCTGCTTGGTTTTTCCGAGGAGGATTTCCAACAATTCAGAATCGGTTAATTTTTCAGCGCCTTCTTTTATCAGCCTGTTTCCCGGGCGATCATACCAAGGCATGTCTAAGATACCCATACAAAGATTAAAAAGAAGAATTATATATAAACTTTTAGAAATTTAATAAAGTTTATGGGCTTGTAGTTCAACGGCAGAATGTTGCCTCCGCAAGGCAGAGATGCGGGTTCAATTCCCGCCGAGTCCACTATTTGGTTTTATTTCAGAACAAAGAATTTGTACGACCACATAAAAAGATTTATAAATAATGTAGACGTATAATAATGTATGGTATACACAGAAATCAAGAAGAGGAACGGGAAGAGATATTATTATCGAGTTATGTCCATCAGAGATAATAATAAAATATCTAAAAAAAGAAAATATCTCGGTGTAGATCTATTTAAAAGAGAGTTGCTATTAAGGCAAAAAATGGCTGATGATGGATTTTACCCGCTTATTAAAAACAGAAAAGAAAAACTTCTAGAAGGGATAAAATCCAAGATAATTAAAATTCTAATACAAAACAAAGTAAGGAGGGCAGGGGTCTTCGGCAGTTATGCACGC
>C687J35174_10006809_pt1 | contig 14826 bp, 15 predicted proteins | sample RifCSPhighO2_01_FD_35174 | JGI IMG/M metagenome (IMG submission 35174) | reverse complement strand
TTCATCCCACACATAACTACCGCTTTAGCGTATTGTGAAGGCGTTCTTTCAGCCTGCGCAAACCTTGAGCGTGCAGTTTTAATGATTGTTCTCGTTCAAAAGCATCTTCTTTGGATATAAATCCTTCAAAATATATTATTTCCCACGGGGCATACCTTGCCGTTGAAGCATTTTGTTTATTATTATGTTCTTCCAATCTTTTTTGTAAATCAGATGTGCAACCGATATACAGCGAATCATTTTTATTTGAACGAAGCACATAAACAAAATACCGGCGGTAGTTATGTGTGGGATTCATAATTTAATCATATCAAAAAATTTTTTATGACGCAAGGCAAGGATATTATCATTTCGACTGCGGCTCCGGCAAATAAAAAAACCCGAATGTTGATTCAGGTTCGGGTATTTTCCAGCCAGCCTGGAAGCAACCCTCTCTCCGGCCGGAAAATCGGCCAGACCGGCTGACCCTCTTTGCGGAGAAGAATGTTGGCCGCATCGAGTCCGCTTCTTACCGCGCCTTCCATTCCTATTTCCAGCGTTGAAATCCAATCGCCGGCCAGAACCAAATTGTCAACGGAGGATTGTTGGCTCTTCGGCCGGTACAGCGAGCTTATTTCCGGCGCTGCTTTGTGGTAAAGAACACGAGGCCAGATGTGGGCCAGAAGGTGCTTCGTCACCGCGGCTGATAAAGTTTCCGGAAAAACGCGCCGCATATCCTTGATTAATTTTTGTTTCAAAGTTTCAGTTGACCACATTTTCAAAGCGTCTCCGTCGTCGGACAGAGTGTCAAAAACGCTTTGCTCGGCGTATCGCGGCATAATGTTGGAAATGTCCATTATGCCGTTAAAAGAAAAATAGTGTCTGTCCAGTCCGGTCAGGTTGTCTTCAAAAGTGTATTTTTTATCAAGCCACATCCTTGAAATCGTAAGGGATGCGCCTTTGTATTTGCCTAACTTTCGAAAATAATCGAACTGGCGAAGCGGATGATGCTCGTCGGCCAAAATTATTTCGGCAAGCTGGTGGGGCTGGAGGCAGGAGACTACGTAATCCGCTTCCAAAAATTTGGGGGAAGGATGAGGCGGGGGAATATAGCCGAGAATAAGGCCGCACTTGGGACAGTGGATTTTTGCCGTCACATTGTGAAAGCGCAAACCGCAGTTAGTGCAGATGAACCGAAGCCCTTCACCGCGGAGTCCTTCATTGTGGTTGGTTGCCGTGATTCCGGAAACTTTACATTTCCCGTTATGGCAGATTCCGGCAACTTCGTGTTCGAACATAAACCTCACTCCGGAATTTTTCAAAAAAATTACCCATGGAGCGATAAGTCCGGGAGTGTAATCATCGTTTATCATCTGGTATCCCAACGCATCGGAATGAGAGAGAATGACTTCATAAAAAAGCTTGGCGAATTTCGGGCCGACCTGTTCGCTTGGCGGCAGGTTGGTGATGGAGTAGGTGATTCGAGCCATCGCTTTGACGGCTTCTTCGGTCATGCCGAGTTTTTTGCAAAAACCGTAGAAATTGTATTGGTCCGACGCCGGCGGGATGTCTTTTCCGCCTTGGCGGAGGCAGAACAGGAAAAATCTCAAAGTGCTGATTTTGTCAAAAAAACCGCAGCCGTCGAAATCCCAGAGGATTTTCAAGCCGTGCAGGGGAGCGGGGAGTTTTTTCGTTAGCGGGGAAAGAGCAAGCGATGATTTCCGGTTGTTCTCGTTAAAAAAGAAAAATCTGTCGAACTTGGGAGTCAGATTGGCGGCAAGATTAACGTGGCGGGTGAGAGCAATAAATTTAAGCAGGTGGAGAAAATTGACGTAAAGCGTCGGGAATATCATGTGCATGGGATATTGGATTTCGGACTTGTCGGCGTCGCGATGGTCGCGCCATGACGAGGTGCATCCCCCGGCCATAGGCGCTCTTTCGATGACGGTGATTTCAAATTCTTCGCTTTGCGACAAGGCTGTGGCCGCGGAAAGGCCGGCCAGTCCTCCGCCCAAAATAACCACTTTCTTTTTTTGCATTTTGTTCCTCCCCGATATTTTTAAAGGTCTAATTGCGGCTTTATGCTAAAACTTATTTATCACCTTGGCAAGCCGTTCGACAAGCTCACAGCAAGCCGGCTGGACGGCGGAAAATTTTTTGATTAACATGGCGGCAATCGGTGTTCTTTGAAAGCTCGCGGCAGGGAGAGTCGGACGTGAAAACTGTGGTTAACGGGACAATGGCCAAAAAGATTTATCTGGTGGCGATTCAATCGGCAATTTATGTTTTTCTGTATTACATTACCAACTATGTCGCTTGTTTGAGAAACATTGACCGAGAGTGGGTGACGATTCCGGCAATTGATTGCGAGATTCCTTTTTTGGGATTTTTTGTCTGGCCGTACCTGTCGGCTTATTTGCTGAATACCGTCGGCGTCGTTTTAATAGCCAAAGAAATGGAATACGAGGAATTCAAAAAAATCACCGCCGCCTATTTTGCGAATTTAATCATTCTTGTCGGATGTTATTTCATAATCCCGATGAAAGCGGTGAGAACGGATTTTAACCCGGACGGGTCTTTCAGTTTATGGGCGGTGGACATTCTTCACAAGGCGATGTTTCCGTACAACACTTTTCCTTCGGCCCATGTCTCGTATTCTTTTCTGACCGGGCTGGCGGCTTATGCCGGAAAATATAAATACAGAGTATTTGTGATGATTGATTCGGCGCTTATCATTCTTTCCACCCTGTTCATAAAAGAGCATGTTTTGATTGATGTAGCCGTGGGCATGATTCTTGCGACGGTGTGCTTTAAAGAAAGAGAAAAACTTTTGAAACTATACAAATATGTTGCCGGCAACTATTTCGGTTACGCCGAAAATTAACCCGGGAAATAAAGCCGTCGAAGCATTGAAAGCGGGACCCCCCGCTTTTTAATTTACGGCAAATGTCGCGCCGGTCGGATATAAACGGGCCTTAAATTATGTTATAATGGCGGCGTATGAGACATATCATCAAATTTTTCGACAAACTGGAAGATAAAATCAGGCACAAATTGAGCCAGTACGCGGTTATTTACGCCGTCATCGTCGGCTTTTCGGTGATTCTTTTGTGGCGCGGCGTGGAGGGTTTGGCGGACAAATTTTCTTTTTTGACGCCGGAAGTTTCGATTTTAATAAGCGTGGCGGTACTGCTTTTGACCGGAACGCTGATATCTTTTTTCATCGGCAACGAAACGATAATTTCCGGTCTTAAATCGGAGCGCCGGATTGACCAGAAAACCGAGGAAGATTTAAAAGCCGAAGAAACTAAAATAAATCATCTCCATTCCGTCGTCGAAGAAATCCGGCGGGACATCGCGGAAATAAAAAAGAAACTGGAGCAATGACATTTGTTCGGGCTCATAGCTCAGCTGGCAGAGCGCCTCATTTGCAATGAGGAGGTCGCCGGTTCGAATCCGGCTGAGTCCACCAGTAAAATAAAAGCGAGCTGGTAAGTTTGCTTTTATTTTTTACCACGAGCCGCCATTGTTTCTGTCCTTGTGCGGTGAACTATATTTTGTTATCACCCTCTTAACCGGTTTAGGGCACTTTTACAAGGGGGCGCAAAATGAAATCACGGCTGAAAAAACTTTTACTTGATTTTGTCGTCAGTCTCACTTTTTTCCTTATTTGTTACGCGATTGTTTGGTTTGGGGCGATATGGCTGGTTGAATTTCTGTCGCGAAGATAGTTAAGGCGGAACATTGCAGGCATAAGCCTGCAATTTTTTACCCGAATATCGCAATTATCGGAAGTATTTGAAATAAGACGTCTGCCGTGTTAATCTCACGATATGGAGGTCAACCCCATCTATGTTTTAATCACGGTGGTTCTGGCGGCTGTTTTGGTAATGCTCGGAATCAATTTATATCTGACGCTGAAACCGAAAAAGAAAGAAGTTGACGAGGGCTACATAGTTCTCCATCAACGATTTGACGCGCTATCGCAAATTGTGAGCAATCAGCTTCAGCAGAATCGGGAAGCATCAGACAAAGCGAGCGCGACTGTTTCGCAACTTATAAATGAACAGCTTGAAAGAAGTCGGCAGGCTTCGGAGCGGGCGACACTGACCGTAAGCCAGCAAGTTCAGAGCTTTACTCAAAACATGACCCAAATCCAGGAGAACATGAAACAGATGCATGAGTCCGTAAAAAGCGTTTCTTCGTTTCAGGATATTTTTAAATCACCGAAACTTCGCGGCATTTGGGGCGAGGCATCGCTTGAAGCGGCCCTCAATCAATATTTTTCCAAAGACATGTACGGACTCCAGCATTATTTCAAATCCGGCGAAGCGGTTGATGCGGTTTTGAATCTTCCGAACGGACTTATTCTGCCGATTGACTCCAAATTCAACTGGGAAAATTTTGAAAAAATGGTCAATGCCGACAATGACATGCAGAAAGAAATTCACCGCAAATCATTTTTTTCCGATGTGAAAAAGAAAATAGATGAAATTGCGTCAAAATATCTCTTGCCGTCGGAGGGAACGACTGATGTGGCGCTGATGTATGTACCCGCCGAGACGGTTTATTACGAAGTCATTAACAACATAAAAGATATGGATATTCCAAGCTACGCTCGAAGCAAAAAAGTTTTCCTGGTTTCGCCCAATACTTTTGCTTTGTCGGTTTCGGCTATCCGTCATTGGTTCAAAGATGTTGAGTTTAATAAACAGACCAAAGAAGTGATGAAACGCCTTGAACGCATTTACACCGACAGCAATAAACTCGCCGAAGATTTTCAGCGTCTCGGCAAACACATTGAGAACACCAAATCCGCCTACGATTCTTCCGAAAAACGCCTCTCGCTCATGGCGGACAGGGTCAAGAATGTGGTGGAGATAGGAGAACGGGATAGCGTAGAAAAAATAGAAGCGCCAAAAATTTAAAATTGTTTCAATGAATCCCGAACGAAGTAGCTCTAACGGGTTAAGCGGGCGGGGTATAGAATAAATAACAAAGTATTTCTGCGCGCATAAGTTATGATAATAACTGTGCAACAGCTACTTCGTACGGGATGAACACATTACTACTTTCTTTGTTGGCGTCTTTGGCATCGCTTGCCTATGGCGCGTTTTTGATTTGGCGGGTTTTGAAAAAATCTTCCGGCGATGAGAAGATGCGGGAAATTCAAAAGGCGATTCAGGAGGGCGCGTCGGCCTACCTAAAAAGGCAGAATACAACTGTTTTGTTGGTTGGTGTTGCCGTGGCTTTGATAATTTGGTGGGGACTCGGCGGAGTAACAGCGGTTGGATTTGTTCTTGGCGCCGTGGCTTCCGCTCTTGCGGGCTATGTCGGTATGATGGTAGCGGTCAGGGCAAATGCCCGCGTAGCCGAAGAAGCTAAACATGGTTTGGCTCGCGCTTTTGCCATGGGATTTAAAGGCGGAGCGGTAACCGGATTTTTTGTCGTTGGTCTGGCGCTTCTTTCGCTGACGGCTTTTTATTGGTGGGCCGGCGATGTGAAACCGCTTATCGGTTTGGGTTTTGGCGCATCTCTCATTTCTGTTTTTGCCCGTCTCGGCGGCGGAATATTTACCAAGGGTGCTGATGTCGGAGCAGATCTTGTCGGAAAAGTGGAAGCGGGAATTCCTGAAGATGATCCGAGAAATCCGGCGGTTATTGCTGATCAGGTGGGTGATAATGTAAGCGACTGCGCAGGTATGGCGGCTGATGTTTTTGAAACATATATTGTTTCGGCTTTATCGGTAATGTTGCTCGGCAGTTTGTTGTTCGCGAACAGTTCTTCGGTGGTGGAGTTTCCTTTGTTCATCGGGGCGCTTGGCGTATTCGCGTCAATTATCGGTTCTCTGTTTGTCCGACTTACCCCTTCGAATTCCTCAGGACAAGCGGGTGGGATTATGGCCGCTCTTTATAAGGGACTTGCCATGACTTCTGTTATTCTTATCGGATTATTTTATTGGTTTACAAAAGACAGAATGCTTGATGAGGCGAGCAACACAGATGTGTTCTTTTCACTATTGATCGGTATAGTCGTCACAGCTCTTATGGTTTTGGTAACGGATTATTATACTTCCAAAAAATTCAGTCCGGTTAAAAAGATTGCCAAGGCCTCAACTACCGGCCATGGCACAAATATAATTGCCGGATTGGCTGTTTCAATGGAATCAACCGTTTTGCCGGTATTCATAATTGCCGGCGCGATGTTCTTGGCTTATTCAATAACCGGTTTATACGGAATCGCGTTGGCCACGATGAGCATGCTTTCTTTGACCGGACTTATTCTTGCGATAGATTCCTTCGGTCCTATCACTGATAACGCCGGCGGTATTGCCGAAATGGCCGGATTGCCTAAAGAAGTCCGCGAACACACTGACGCGCTTGATGCAGTCGGCAATACTACCAAAGCGGTGACCAAAGGATATGCCATTGCTTCAGCCGGATTGGCGGCGATGGTGCTTTTTTCCGCTTATACTCAAGAACTCTCTCAATACGGAAGAACGGTTATTTTTGAACTTTCCGATATCAAAGTCTTAATCGGGTTGTTTACCGGCGGAATGATGACCTATTTGTTCGGTTCCTTAGCGATGCAATCTGTCGGAAGGGCGGCGGGAGCGGTAGTTGATGAAGTGCGCAGGCAGTTCAGAGAAATAAAAGGAATAATGGAAGGAACCGCCAAACCGGATTATTCAAAAGCGGTTGATATTGTAACTAAGGCGGCATTGCGCGAGATGATTTTACCGGCTTTGATTCCTATTCTTTTTCCGATTATTGTCGGTTTTGTTTTGGGAGCCGAGGCGTTAGGAGGTTTGCTGGTTGGTGTGATAGTAACGGGATTATTTGTCGCCATTTCAATGACATCCGGCGGAGCGGCTTGGGATAACGCCAAAAAATATATTGAATCGGGCAATTACGGGGGCAAAGGCTCCGACGCCCATAAGGCGGCGGTGACGGGCGACACGGTGGGCGATCCGTACAAAGACACGGCTGGTCCGGCGATTAACCCGATGATTAAAGTGGCAAATATTGTAGCATTACTTATTGCAAGATTTCTGTAAGAGTCTCCAGTCTAAAGTCAAAAATGTAAAGCATAAATTGTAAGTATTAAAAATCTCCCCGCTATGGAGGGGAGATTTTTAATATGAGTTTAGGTTATCCACATTGAATAAAGATAAAAACCTTTAAAAAATGTTAAAATTATTACTGTGAAAAAAAGAAATTTTTCGGAAGGGAGGTGCGCATATGTTTGAAGTAGTGGCGGCATCGGATATTGTAAGGACCTCGTTGTTAACGCTTTGGACGGGAGTGGCCGGTTTTGTGCCTCTTTTGGTGGCGGCAGTTGTCGTCTTTTTGGTCGGTTGGCTGATTGCCATTTTATTGGGCAAATTGGCATTCCATATCGTGAGAGTTTTGCATGTTGACAACGCATTAATGAGAGTCGGTTTCAGACAGGCCTGGGAAAAAAGCGGTTTCAAATTAAATACCCCGATGTTATTTTATGAATTGGTGAAATGGTTTTTCATCGTGGTATTTTTGATGGCGGCGACCAATATTCTTGGATTGACCCAAGTGACCGATTTTTTGCAGACCGTCGTATTCTACCTGCCCAATGTAATCGTCGCGGCCGTGATACTTTTAATCGGTATCTTGGTGGCGAAGTTTTTGGAGGGTGTGGTGAGAGCGTCGGTTAAAGCGGCCGGTTTGATTTCCGGTAATTTTCTCGGAGCGGCGACTAAGTGGGTTGTGTTTGCGTTTTCTTTGTTAGTCGCTTTGTCCCAGCTAAAAGTTGCCGATGACATAATTAGGATTGTGATTATGGGATTGGTTGCGGCGGGTTCTTTGGCCCTCGGTCTTGCTTTCGGCCTTGGCGGTTCAAGGCATGCCGATGACTTTTTGGGTCAGCTAAAAAAGAGAATCTCTGAGTAGTTTTTTGCTAGTAATCAAAAACCGCTCCTTTTGGGGCGGTTTTTGATTTGGGATAAAAATAAATTGTTGATTGTTAATTGTTATCTTGTTGATTTAATTCTTAATAACAAGCTATCAAGATAGCAATTCTAACCCCAAAAACCCCTAAGGGTGTAAAGCGTTGAATGGCTGTTATTATATGAAATCAAAAATTTACAATATCTCCGACAATCTCTCGCTGGCGGATTTGAAGAGGGTTTTAAGTGTCTCGTCTTCTTTTTTGCCGAACTTGGACAGAACGAAATCCATCACAAATTTGTCGCGGAGCTTATCCGATTGCCGGCGGGCTTTTTTGAGTACCGCAGATGAGATGCCGAATCTGATTCTGTGGAATTTTTTGGTTTTCAGGGATTTTATTATCGATTCCACACCCTTGTGTCCACCGGAATTTTTATTAAATGATAATTTAAAATTGCCAAAATCAATATCCAAATCGTCTTGAGCTAAAATGAAATTTTCCGCCTTCGCCCTATAGAAATTTTTCAGCTTGGCNGCAACCTCGCCGGTTTTGTTAACATAAGAAAGCGGTTTTGCCAAAACAACAGGCGTTTTATTTATTTTCCCTTTGGCAATCAGTGCATTTAATTTTTTATTCATTTCAAATCCGCCAAAGTCATTTTTCTTGGCAAGGTAATCAATAAACGAAAATCCGATATTGTGTCGGGTGTTTTGATACTCCTCATCTGGATTTCCCAATCCGATTATTATTTTTATCATGTTGTTAGTATAGTTTTTTAATTAAAAATTTTCAATAAGCAAAGTCAGTTATTTTCTCTTATCCTACTTTATTTACCCCTACACTTCTACCCCTACACTGGACATAGGGGTAGAAATACTGGTAAGGTGGGCGAATGATACAAAGAAAACATGAATTTGTGGAGGGTGAGTTTTACCATCTATATAACAGAGGGAATAGTAAGCAAAAAATTTTTCTTGACATTCAAGATAAAGATAGATTTTCAAAATTATTATATCTTCACAATTCTTTAAAGAATATAAATTTTCGTGATGATATTGTTGAACGGGGAATAGATGCTTGGGATTTTGATAGAGGCGAACCGATTGTTTCTATCGGGGCTTGGGTCCTCATGTCTAATCATTTTCATATTTATATCACAATTCCACCTGCCCCTATGTCCAGTGTAGGGGAGAATGGGGTAGAAAATATAAAAGAAAATGCAGTAAGTCTTTTTATGAGAAAAGTGCTTACATCTTATGTAAAATATTTTAATAAGAAATACGAACATGCTGGGAGTCTGCTTGAATCTAATTTTAAAAGTACCTTAGTGGACACGGATGAATATGCCAAATATCTTTTTTCTTATATTAATTTGAATCCAGTTAAAGTTATTGACCCAGAATGGAAAGAGAAAGGGATCAAAGATGTGCAAAAAGCAAAAGACTTTCTCAAAAATTATCAATGGAGTAGCTATCAAGATTATATAGGCATCAATAGAGTACAAAGAAAAATTCTTACTACAAAAGATTTTCCCGAGTATTTTACTAATGTAAAAATTTTTGAAAGAGAAATATTCGAGTGGTTATTATTTACTTCCCCTAAGTCCGACATAGGGTAAACGACATAGGGTAAAGATTTATTCTCGGAATTTTGTCCCCGCCGTTGGCGGGGAACCAAGCCAAAATTCCTGCGAAAGTTACTTTAAGAGGTGCGGCTGATTCCACAAAGTGTACTATTGACAAAGACGGTTTTTTCCCGAGTTACCCGAGTTATATGTGGCAATTATATAAACCAAACCATTTGGTTATTGAAAATTTCGCGGGTGAATCAAAAGAAAATACCAGATTATTTGTAAGAGTTCTTTAGGAATTGTCACAGCCGTCTAACGACGGCCTTTTATTTTTAAGCATATTTCCATTTATTTTAGCGAGCGAGGGGCAAAATGGAAATTCTTATTTACATTTTGCCCGAGCGAAGCTAAAAGGGGTGAATACTCCGTCGCTCTGCGGCGGTATCAAGAGGCGAAGCCTCCTTTTGATACCTCGCGGCTTGCCGCGAGGAGGATTCATTTTAATTTAGTGGCGGATAAAAGTTTTTTGTGATATAGTAATTTATTATGTCAGACGAAGAAAATCAAAATTTTAATAATTTAAACAGCTCAAATGGTTCAAGTTCAACTCGCCGGGAGGTTTTAGTGTTTATCTGGGAAACGGTCAAGATTGTCGTCATCTCGCTTGCCATAATTTTACCGATAAGGTATTATCTTGTTCAGCCGTTTTTTGTCAAAGGAGCGTCCATGGAGCCGAGTTTTGAAGACGGGGATTATCTGCTTATAGACGAAATCAGCTATCGTTTTAATCGGCCCGAAAGGGGCGATGTGATAATTTTCAGATACCCTCAAGACACCTCGCAATTTTTCATAAAACGAATAATCGGCCTGCCGGAAGAAACGGTGGAGGTAAAGAACAACAAAGTAATCATTTACAACAAAAAAACGCCGCAAGGATTTTCATTGGGTGAGAAATATTTATCGCAAAATCAGCAAACTTTGGGCGATATGGTTTTAAAACTTGATGACAATGATTATTTTGTCCTTGGCGACAACCGTCTTCAAAGTTCCGATTCAAGACGATGGGGGGCGGTCAATAAAGCATTGATAGTTGGCCGGGCGTTTTTAAGGCCCTGGCCGGTGAATAGAATGGCAAAACTTAATGGAGCAAGTTATTAAACAGAATGTCAAAAAAATCACGACAATTTCAGGCGCCTCGGGGTATGCAGGATGTTTTGCCTGAAGATCAAAAATATTGGCGTTATGTACTAAGAAAAGCCGAGACATTGGCGGAGTTTTATGGTTTTGAAAAGATAGAAACTCCGGTGATGGAGTCCACCGATTTATTTATGCGTTCGGTCGGCGAGTCTTCGGATATTGTGGAAAAGGAGATGTATACTTTAAAAACCAAAGGCGGAGATAGCCTGACTCTAAGGCCGGAAGGAACCGCTCCGGTCGCCCGAGCTTATATTGAAAACGGCATGAGCGTAAGGCCTCATCCGGTCAAACTATATTATGTTGAGCCAATGTTTCGGCACGACCAGCCCCAAGCCGGCCGATATCGGCAATTTCACCAGTTTGGCATTGAAACTATCGGCGACGCTTCCGAGTCGGTTGACGCCGAATTGATTTTTCTCGCTTACAAACTTTTGGATAGTTTAAATTTGGAGGGTTACAATCTGCACATTAACAGCATCGGCGATTCTTCGTGCCGCCCGGCATATATCAAAGCGCTAAAAGAATATTACAAAAATAAAATAAAAAATGTTTGCGGACAATGCAAAAACAGGATCAAGACCAATGTTTTGCGAATGCTTGATTGCAAAGAAGAAGAATGCAAAGAAATAGCCAAAGAAGCGCCTCAAACCGTGGATTTTTTGGACGAGGCCTGTCATGCTCACTTTAAGCATGTTTTGGAATTCTTGGACGAGGCCAAAGTGCCTTACATCATGAATTCGCATTTGGTGCGGGGATTGGATTATTATACCCGAACCGTATTTGAATTTGTGCCGGAAGAAAACGCCGCCAGTCAGGCAACTATTATTGGCGGAGGCCGTTATGATCGGCTGATTGATCTTCTTGGCGGTTCCAAAACCGCGGCGGCCGGGTGGTCAATGGGACTGGAAAGAGTTATTTTGGCTCTTAAGGAAAAAGGCGTTGCCGTGCCGGAAATAGGGCCGAAGCCCAAAATATTTTTAGCCCAGCTTGGCGAAGCCGCCAAGAGAAAGAGCTTGTTGCTTTTTGAATCATTTAGAAAAGCGGGGATTGAAGCCAAATCTTCTTTGGGAAGAGACAGCATCAAATCCCAGTTAAGAATTGCCAACCGTTTGGAGGTTAAATTCACTTTGATTTTCGGCCAGAAAGAAGCGCTGGACGGGACCATTATTTTGAGGGAGATGGATTCGGGAGTTCAGGAAACCATTCCTGTTGAAAAAATCGTCGAAGAAGTAAAGAAAAGATTAAAACATGATTGATGATGTATTTTGCAAAATTATAAGCGGAGAATTATCGGCCGAAGTTGTTTACAAAGACGATGACCTGTGGGTAATCGAAGACATTCATCCGCAAGCTCCGGTTCATTTGCTTATAATTCCGGCTAAGCATTTTTTAAAGATAGAAGATTTAAAAAAAGAAGACGGTCTTTTGGGCAGAGCGCTGTTATTAGCCGACAAGATGGCTCATGACCACGGATTGGGCGATAAAGGATACAGATTGATAATTAACGAAGGCGAAGATGGCGGGAAACTGGTTCCGCACTTCCACATTCATTTGCTGGGAGGCAAAAGATTGGGGCCGAAGATAGTTGAATAATAAGCGACACTAATTACGAATGACACGAATAATATTCGTAAATTCGAGTGGATTCGTGTATTAGTGCCGGGTGCGAAAGGAGGTTTTATTATGGTTGAAGTAAAAAGAAAACCAAACGAGAGCGTCGGTAGTTTGTTGAGGAGATTTAACCGTTTTGTCCAGCAAAGCGGAGTTTTGATTAAAGCGAAACACGATCAATTCAGGAAGAAAAAACAAACCGAACGCAAAGAAAAAAACGCGGCCATTATGGGTATGCATTTGAGTGAATTGAGAAAACGGCTTGAGAAGCTCGGCAAATACGACGAAGATACTTTTGAAGAAGAGAAGAGAAAACTTAAGCAGAAGATAGATTTATAAGATATAAGCGACACCAATTACGAATGACGCCAATAATTATTCGAGTCATTCGGGTCCATTCGTGTATTTGTGTCGGGTTGTTATGCTAAAGGAGAAACTGCAACAAGATGTTAAGGATGCGTTGAAGGCGGGGGATTCGGAAAAACGAGTGCTTTTGGGTATGGTTATGTCAGCGATTAAGAACAGAGAGTTTGAAAAAAGAAGCAAATTAAGCAAAACGGAAACGGATATTACAAAACTTGAAGAAGGGAGCCGGTTAAACGATGAAGAAATAACAGAAGTGCTGTCGTCTGAAATAAAAAAGAGAAAAGAGGCGGCGGAGAGTTTTGCCAAGGGCGGCCGTCAGGACTTGGCTGAAAAAGAAGAAAAAGAATCGGCCATATTGATGGGTTATATGCCGGAGCAAATGTCTGAAGATGAAATTCGCGACATAGTTAAAAAAACACTTGCTGAATTGGGATTGAAAAATATCAAAGATATGGGACGCGCTATCGGTGCTATAATGGCGCAAGTCAAAGGCAAGGCGGATGGAACGATGGTGAGCAGAATTGTGAAGGAGGAGTTGGGGAAATAGTCGCTCGGTTAGTCCCATATTTCAGCCCATTTTTTATTTTTCCGCGCTCCGACTTACAATATAATCTAACGAGTGCTCCGTCGGGCCTTTTTTCTTCGGTCTGCTGATTCAGAAAAAAGGCCCGACCTGCGCTATGTTTCTTTGTTAGGCAACTGACACTCTGCCGATAAAGGTCAAAGGAATAAAACAAGAGTACATCTTGTAAAGTCAAGGTTTAACTATTGCGATTCTGAAATATGGAGTTAATTTTCGCTTATATCTTTGAAATCCGACCATGGTACAGGGTATTGACAATTTATACCAGAGGAGTATAATGGAAGTATAGGATAAGTTATTTGACATATTTGAGACGGAGGTTGCCTATTGAAAACAAAGGAAAAACAAGGGAAAATCGTTGTTTTTGACGGGGAACTCCTTGTCTCTTACTTGAGGAGCCCTTGACATATCTCACCTTGCCTTGCGAGCTCGCGAGGGGTCCTCGACAGGCAGGTTCCTGTCGTGTGGTGGGAGTGTGACAATTATGAGCGGAGGGGGGTGAAGAGACCGCCCTCCTCCGTAGTTCCAAGGTTTCAAAAAAAGTTAACCCGTCGGGTCTAATCAAACCGGACGGCAGTTTGAGGAATAGTTCCAGCCAAAAAATGCAGAAGGATGGCAGCTGGCGCGCCGGTTGCGAGGCCGCTAGTTAATCCATCTTGGAACTATTCCAGGGTTTTCTGTATGTCTCCGATGATTAGTAACCATCGGAGACAGAAAACCCCCCCCATAATCAAGGCTTGATATCCTTCCCCAAGCTATCACCTCCACATCCGTGTGGGGGTTTTCGTTTTAAAAACTAACTTATTGTTAATTGTTATCTTGGTAGCTTGTTATATCATTAACATTAAAACAAGATAGCAAACAGCAAGATGGCAATTTAGTATCTTCTATGCTAAATTTATAATATGATTGACTTAGTTTTTAAAAATTCTACTTCTGAACAAGCGCCGGGCGGGGCCTTTTTTGTTAAGATTTTGGAATCAGCCGCCAAGACGCTGAAACTCGGCGGTTCAAAAGTAGAAATCAGCGTGAATTTGACGGGGGAAACCAAGATAAAAAACTTGAACAAAAAATACCGGAATAAAAACACCGCCACCAATGTCTTGTCTTTTCCTTTATCAACTGATGTTTTAAAAAAATATGGTATACTTCCGTTGGGAGATATTTTTATCTGCTTGCCTGTTGCCAAAAAGGAAGCGGATGGGGAAAATATAAGCGTTGAGAATAAATTGGCGTGGTTGACTGTCCACGGTTTTTTGCACTTACTTGGGTATGACCATGAAACGACGGCAAAAGACGCGCAAGCAATGCTTGATTTGGAGAGGAAAATATTAAGAAAGATAAAATAATTGTTATCTTGTTAATTGTTATCTTGTTAATTGTTATCTTGTTAATTTCATTTTAAACAATATAGCAATATAGCAATATAGCAATATAGCCCTTGCGTCCTTATTTAATTTCAGGAATTGATATAGGAAATGCCCAGGTTAAGGTTGTGATGGCGAACATTGACCGCGAAACTTTAATGCCGGAAATTTTGGGCGTGGGGAGCGCGTTTTCCAACGGCTTAAGAAGGGGCATGGTGGTTGATATGGAA
>C687J35174_10006804_pt1 | contig 14837 bp, 20 predicted proteins | sample RifCSPhighO2_01_FD_35174 | JGI IMG/M metagenome (IMG submission 35174) | reverse complement strand
CGCTACCGATGCCGACGTCGACGGCGCGCACATCCGCACTCTGCTCCTCACTCTTTTATATAGATTCTTCCGTCCACTCATTGATGCCGGCTATGTATATATCGCCCAGCCGCCACTTTATAAGATTAAAAAGGGTAAAGAAATTATTTACGCCTACTCTGACGAAGAGAAGAATAGAAAGACAAGCGAAGGAGCTGATATCCAAAGATACAAAGGTCTTGGAGAAATGAATGCCGACGAACTTTGGGAAACTACCATGAATCCGGAAGCAAGAATTTTGAAACAAGTTGCTATCGACGACGCCCGCGAAGCCGATCGCATCTTCGACATCCTCATGGGCACTGACGTCCCTTCCCGCAAATCTTTCATCCAATCCAACGCCAAAAAAGCCGTGCTGGATATATAATTATGGAGACAAAAATAGTTAAGGATAAAATTAGTTTAGACGAGGTTAAAAGACTGGCTCACGAGCAGTACGGAGATATAGTTAAAACGGTAGTAGATATAGAACAAAGTATTATGGGGATAGGCGGAGAACTTCATGTAGACATTCAGTCTGAATTGATAAAGGAAGAAAACTCTCAAGCACAAAATACTTGGGGCATAAACTTATACTTGGAAAAAGCTGGTGAAGATTTTGTAGAATTTGATTCCATGATTAACCTTAAACCATTGCTTGGTAACAAGACTCGCGGAGTAGAGGATCAGGAAATACAGATTAAGATAAGAGAGATTGTAAATAAATTAATCCAATAACATGTCTGTATCAAAAGAGAGATGGCATACATTAACCATAGCCGAACAATTCGGCAATATTGGCAGCGAAGTCGGACGCGCGGCCAAGTGGCAGGGAAAAGACGACAAATCTTTCTGGGGAGCAGTTACAAGAGCTTTGGATCTCCTTAACCTAACACAGTCAGATAAACGATGGGAAAGTCGTCAGATGGAAATCGATCGGGCAAAAGAAGTTTTCGCCGACGCGGTGCTAGGCGGCAAAGAATACAAGAGTAATCTTAAGGAATTAGAAAAATACTTTATGCTATTCGCCTTATCCAACGCCAAAAAAATCCGCGCTTGACATTATGGCTCGAACTCTCCGCAAACGCAGGGATTGAAAATTACAATAAGCCCTTCCGTGGCGGAGCAAGTATCTGGATCGGGCAAGACAAGTGGTCGATCATCTCAATCCAGGAAGATGGTGGTAGTGGTCACTGGCAAAAGAATGTCGGAAAATATTACATTAAACCGACGTTTGCTATCGGCGGACTGCAACAGACTTATATCGGCGCCGGCCCATACATAGAGAAAAAGATTGGAAGAATTTCTCTATGGGGAACATATGCTCTGACAAAACACGCAGGTCTCGTGACCTTACAGTTTCGTTTCTAGTTTTCTCTCTACGGGCTATTTAGTGGTGGACTATTTGAGTCCGCCGCTTTTTCTTTAATTGAAAGAAAGCTGGGGATAACTCGTCTAGTATTGTGGAAGGTGGTGGGATAAAATAGCATCAGGTGGTATAAAGTGGTAATATGAAAAAACAATGTTTATCGGCGAGTACACACATACGGTTGACGAGAAGAATCGTTTCTCTTTGCCTGCCAAATTCCGCCAAGCTCTCGGTGGCAAAGTCGTTGTTACTCGAGGCAAAGATCATTGTCTTTTTCTCTACCCCCACAAAGTCTGGCTTCAAATCTCCAAAGAGGTGGCCTCGCTCGGACATGTAGAAACTGATCCGCGATTCGCGCGATTCACTTTCTCCGGTGCGGCCGAGATAGAGATCGATGCCATAGGCCGCATGCTCATACCGGAATTCCTGCGCGAATTTGCAGAATTGAAAAATACCATTGTCATCACCGGCATCCACGACAGGGTAGAGATCTGGAATGACAAGCGCTGGTCAGCCTACAGGAAGAAGCTCGAGAGCGAATATGCCTAGACACAAGCCTGTTCTTTTAAAAGAGAGTATAGAGGCGTTGAATTTAGAGAACGGAAAGATTTTTATTGATGCTACTTACGGAGGAGGCGGACATAGTAGCGAAGTCAAAAGGCAAAATGCAAAAGTCAAAATTATCAGTATCGATCAAGATCCGGAAGCTCACGCAGACATTACCGGTAATTTCAGAGACATAGACACACTTGTCGGAGACATTAAACCTGATGCCATACTTCTTGACCTTGGATTCTCTAGCGACCAGTTGGAAGGTGGAGTGCCCGGACTCTCTTTCCAACGCGACGAGCCACTAGATATGAGGCTTTCTCGACAGGGCNCAACCGCCGCCGACATCTTAAACTCCTGGGATGAACACGCCATTGAACTCATCCTACGCGGATTCGGCGAAGAGAGATTCTCAAAAAAGATTTCTTCAGAAATTGTTGCCAGTAGAAAGACTAGACCATTTGAAACCACTGCTGATTTAGTTGAAGCGATAACGAGAGTAAAACCGAAACACTTCAGAGACAAGATCCACCCGGCTACTAAAACATTTCAGGCACTCCGCATCGCAGTCAATTCGGAACTCGACGCACTAGAGAGCGGTTTACAGAAAGGATTCGAGATACTTGTTTCAGGCGGACGATTTGCAGTCATTTCATTCCACAGCCTTGAAGACAGAATTGTAAAAAACTTTTTCAGAGATAAAGCAAAAGAAGGCAAAGCAAAACTTCTAACCAAAAAACCTATTATACCAACCGACGAAGAAGTAAAAGATAACCCCCGTTCAAGAAGTGCGAAGTTAAGAGTAATAGAGAAAATATGAGAAGAATAAACACACATAAGGATCAACTCATTCTCCCATTCGGACAAAAAGGAGAAATGGCTATTTCCCATGCCTACCGGCAGGCAGGATATGAGAATCGCTTGCGCATCTTTTGGGTGCTCGTTACCATATCCATAGTATCCCTTGTGGCCTATATGTATGCTATCAATATCACTGCGAGAAACATCACACATAGAGCAAGTCTCGAGAGAGAGATTGCCGATATTTCGACCGGTCTAGACGCACTCGAATTCGAGTTTATAGAATTGCGCAATAATGTTACGCTAGAGCTTGCTTATGAAAAAGGCTTCAAAGAAGAAAAGTCTCCGTTATTCGTATCACGATCTAAAGCGGCATCTCTCTCATTCAATAGCGTTAGCCGTTAATCAACATGCGTTCTACGGAGAATAGATTGCGAGTAATATCGCTTGCTGTCTTTGCTACAGCCTTAGTGCTCGCGGGCAAATTATATTTTGTACAAATAGTCTCTGGCGAAGAATTTACTGCCAAAGCGGAGGGGCAATACATCGCCGGTGCTAACTATTTCGACAGGGGCTCAATTTATTTCACCACCAAAGATGGCGACTTGGTACCAGCTGCAAGCATCGCTTCAGGTTCCGTACTTTATATCAATCCGCGAGTTTTGAGAGTAAGTAGCGACCTAACTAGCGTATTCGAACAAATAAATGCCGTCATACCTATTGGTAGGGAAGACTTTTTCAATAAAGCTGCTACAGACAGTGCTTATCGCGAACTCGCCAAACACTTGACAATAGAAACAGCGGAAAAGATAAGGTTACTAAAAATCCCCGGGGTCGCTGTAGCGAAGCAGAGGTGGAGAGTTTACCCGGGCGAGAACATGGCGGCTCATGCTGTGGGACTTATCGGTTTCGGAGGTGGCACCGAAGGCGACAAGCGAGCAGGTCGATATGGTCTCGAGCGTTTCTACGAATCCACTCTGGTACGCAATGGCGATGGAGCATTTGTAAATTTCTTTGCAGAAATTTTTGCCAACATCAAACGGGNAGTAAGTGNAGATGAGAGTCTCGAAGGAGATATTATTACTTCGATCGAGCCTTCTGTCCAGGCATTTCTTGAAAGCGAGCTAGATAAAGTAGAGAATAAATATGCTTCAGAATTCTCCGGCGGTATAATCATTGATCCTAATACTGGCGAAATCATCGCCATGGCACTTGTACCGACATTTGATCCGAACTTTCCGCAGAAAGCAGAAAGTTCAAATATATTTAGCAACAAGCTGGTAGAAGATCGCTATGAGATGGGTTCAATCATAAAGGCATTCTCTTTTGCCGTAGGGCTCGACTCCGGCAAAATTACTGCGCGGACTACATACAACGACCCAGGCTGTATCACTCTTAATACCAAAACTTTTTGTAACTACGACGGCAAATCTCACGGTTCTAATGTATCGCTCCAAACTGCTCTCAATCAATCGCTCAACACCGGCGCAACGCTAATAACTCAAAAGATGGGGGCCAAAGATTTCAACGACAGAATGCTGAAATTCGGATTTGAAAATCTCACCGGCATAGATCAACCCAACGAAGGCAAGTCTTTGGTGGCCAATTTAAAGAATGGAAGGGAATTGGAAGCGGCCCAGGCTTCTTTCGGACAGGGTATTGCCATAACACCCATTGCCACAGTTCGCGCGCTCTCCGCGCTTGCAAACGGCGGCACGCTCATCACTCCGCACTTAGTAAGGTCAATAAAATATAAATTGGGGCTGACTAAAAATATTTCTTATCCGAGTGCGGAAGAAGGGGAGAGAGTTTTAAGCAAGGAGGCATCAACGGAAATTTCGAGAATGCTCACGGAGGTGGTGGATAGATCGTTTCGCGAAGGCAGGGTGAGGCTTGAGCACTATAGTGTAGCCGCCAAAACCGGTACGGCCCAGATTGCGCGACAAGACCGTGCAGGTTATTACGACGACCGTTATCTCCACTCTTTCTTCGGCTACTTCCCGTCTTATGAGCCGCGCTTTCTAATATTTCTCTACACTTACTATCCCAAGAACGTACAGTTTGCATCGGAGACTTTGATGGATAGCTTCATGAACCTCACCAAATTTGTGATCAATTATTATAATATTCCTCCCGATAGAGAATCAGTGCCTGGACTTATGAATTAGTACGACCAATCCCGACATCACCAAAATAAAGTTTTTTACCACGAATTCGCCGGCAAGGGTGAGGATAGGGAAGTATGGGTCGAAGATTACGTGCCAGCCAAAGATGAATGTCGAGAAAGTACCGAGAAGATGGAGCACTAGAAGTAGGTGAGTCAAGAAGCGAGCTCTATTTGATAAAAGCATCGCTCCAATAAAGACTTCGACAATACCGAGGACAATAAGACCCACACCACTGGCAAGAAACGGCGCCATGGAGTTATATATGAGATCGAAGACTGGATTGTATCCAAGAATCTTAAGCGCCCCAAACCATATGAATACAACCCCAATAACGACCCGCAAAACTTTCACCAAAAAATTCTCGGAGAACATGTATTAACTTTAGCACATTGACAACTTCCTTTGTTTTGTTAGGGTTAGTGCGGAAAAGCATACCAATCTACAAAAATGTTTTGACATTTGACAAAGGAGTAAGCATGCCAGGAAACGCAAAAGTCCACATTCTCGTGCCTGACGGGAAAGAGATCACGATGGGGTGTAAACAGTGTCGTCATGTCATCTCTACTTCCAAGGATAAGTTCATGATTGGCCTTGAAGTCGAGGAAGCAGGAAAAACCTTCAAATACTTTTTGGGTGTCGACCCACCAATTAAGTGTTGTGGTGAAGAAAAACTCATCATCAAAACCTTCGACACTGATGCTGAGGCAGAAGCCGAGAGAGTGCAAATACGTCAGCACCTAAATACACACCACTCAACTCAAGGATTGAGGCTGATCGGCTTCAGGCAGTACGGCCTGAATTAAAATAACAGGGCAAGGTAAAACCACTTTTGTACTAGAGGCCGACACAGATGTCGGCCTTTTCTTTTTGTAAATATTGTATGCTTCGCATGCAAATCTTGTGTGAGCCACGGATACTAAATACAGGTTCATCGGTCACACATAAAATTCTGCTGAATTTTTGCGCGACCCCCGCTCGGCCCGTCGTCCTGCGCGCTTCGATTCCTCTATAAGTAAGTGCAACAAAAATACCGGCGTTAAACCGGTAATTTTTGTCGCATGACCTCACGGGGAATCGAACCCCGGTTCCAGCCTTGAGAAGGCTGTGTCCTAGCCGCTAGACGATGAGGCCCTTCGACTTTGCTCAGGGCAAGCCGTATGGAAAGAATAGCGGAAAATTATATAAATTTAAAGGCGGGACGTAAAGAAGATAACGTCCCGCCCGACAACAGTGGTCCCTACTTCCTTGTAGATTCCAACCGTCGTCTGTTCTCGAAGAACGCATCTGTGCGTTCTTGCGCCGCTTCACCAGCTTGCCGTTGGCGAAAATCGAACAACTTTTTCAACATGTTCCTCTGATGTGCGACAACTATTGCCGCACTACGTAGATTCCGTGCCCTCCGGGTTGCTTTGGTTTTGCTCATAGAAACCTCCGTTTCTGTCTCTTACCGTATCATGAGCTCAAAATACTGTCAATACTCTCCTTCACAATTGTCCCATCAGCTTTGCCTTTGAGTTCTCGCATTATTTCTCCCATGATTTTGCCTTTAGCATTTGGGTCAAGGGTTTTCCCTTCTAACTTACTACTTACAAACTTCACAACTTCTTCGCGGGACATTTGCGCCGGTAGATAAGTCTCTAGAATTATTAGTTCCGCCTTTTCCAACTCGGCAAGATCAGTGCGGCCGCCTTTTTCAAATTGTTCGATAGAATCTTTCCTCTGTTTAACAGCGCGAGAGATTACCGAGAGAGCCTCGTCATCAGAAAGTTCCTCGTCAGGCTTCCTTTTCTTCGCCACCGCTTCGTTTGTAAAAGAAGAGAGAAGCCCACGGATTACCGATAGACGCACAGCATCTTTGGCCTTCATCGCCTCAATCATCTGGCTCCTAATATCTTGATGTAATGCCATGTTGTTTATTATATAATGGTTTTATGGAGCTAACGACTATACTAATGGTATTGATTTTAATCGGAATTGTTGTCCTAGTAGTAATCTTCTTAAACAAAAAAGATACTGTTATTGATACCACTACAATCGAAGAAGTTGCTCGATTAAAAGCAGAACTTAGCCAAAAAGATCAACGTATTGGCGAGTTATCAAGTGATCTTCAAATTGAAACGACGGGTAAAGATGAATTATCTGGTAAAAATAAGCAATTATTTGTCGAAAAAACAAATTTAAAAGCAGAAAATGATAATCTCTTAAAAGATAAGGGCGAACTTATAAAAGAGCTTAGTAATTTTAAAGCTACCGAAGAAACGAGGAGAAAAGAACATGATACCAACATTCAAAAACTTAGTGAATCAAAGAATGCTCTGGATGATGAGAAACAAAGAATAAGACGAGAAGATGAACAAAAACTAGAAAAAGAAAAGGAGGAAAGAAATAGAATGTGGGCTGAACACGAGGATAATGTGAAAATTCAATTAACAGATTTATGTAAAGCTCCCCAATATGCATTTCAATATTATGATAATAAAAATCTCCCTGTAGAATTTGGAGGAAAATTTAAACCTGATTTTATGCTGGAGTTTCTTGGTCAATATGTGATTTTTGATGCAAAAATATCAGAATCTGATTTACAGAATTATATTAATGGAAATGTAAAAGCCACGGTAGAAAAAATAAATAGTAATCCTAAGATTTATTCTTCAGTATTTTTTATAGTGCCCACAGATGCATTAAGATTACTGAAAAAAATCCGTTTTTATGAACAAGGTTATGATTTTTTCGTAATTCCCCCAGAAGCTATTGAGATTGTTTTAGCTTCCTTAAGAAAAATTAGTTCTTATGAACTAGCGCAACAGTTAGATCCTCGTGAGAGAGAAAATATTGTTAACCTGATCGCAGAATTTGATTACCATATTCATCTAAGAAATGCTCTGGATGTGCTGGGAGCTGAGAGTGGAGCCAGTGTACTTAAAAAAGTAGACACGTTAAAGAATGATATTAAAGATGAGATTGTAGTTAAAAAAAGCAAGATGCGCTTGCAGCAATTCACTCCCACAGATATAAAAACTCTTATGATTGATACGGAAGTACAGAAAGATAGAATAAATCAATTAATCTTGCCTAGGGTAGCAATTTCAGAAGAGGACATAAAAATTGTAAAACCAATTTTGAGAAAGAGGTCCTAGACATTGCCTTTGGGCAGCGAGCAGACCCGCAAAAGCTCGCTTTTATGGGGAGCGAGCGAACCCGAAGCCAACCGAAGCAAAGCGTAGGTTGACTTTGGACAAACCTTCGGTAGAATAGTGAACCTATGGCATCTAAAACAGTTAAATCTGGCCTATATGCGGTCTTTACCACGGGAGGTAAACAATATCGTGTACAGGCTGGAGATAGGGTCAAAATCGAGAAACTAGGCGATGAATACAAAGAGGGCGATAAGGTCACTTTTGACCAGGTTTTGATGACAGACAATGGCGCAAATGAAGTCAATTTGGGCAACCCATTTATAAGCGGTGGGGAAGTAAAAGCTACTTTAAATAAGATCGGCCGATACAAAACTGTTGACGTTATCAAATACAAACAGAAATCACGATATTTCAAAAAGTACGGCCACCGCCAGCCTTACTTCGAGATTACAGTAGATAGTATTAAGTAAAAAGTTTTAGCGCCGCGACTAATGTCGCGGCGCTTTTTGTTTATCTCTTTTTTCCTAGAATCGGCAGTCTAGGGCCTCTTCGAATTTTTACTTTTTCGGCTAGCTCATCGATTGCCTGTGCCATGGGAGTGATGGGTCCATGAGCTTCTTCGATCTTTTTCTTGTCCTTTTCTGTAAGCCTGTGCCCAGGACCAAAGCCTGGAGGAATAACTACTGCCATAAGAACCTCCTATATCTAGATTCTCATACTAATGCCGATTTTGAAAGGCGCTTTTGAGAGTTTCTGGATCGGCGTATTCGAGTTCGGCACCGGTAGAAAGGCCGCGGCCGAGAGTCGACATTACATAGGTCGGACCTATGTGTTGTCTTAAATATTCTGCCGTATTCTCGCCCTCAATATTCGCATTCATACCAAGAATAATTTCTTTAACATCTTTGCCTTTCTTGATTCGGGATTCTAACTCTTTGATTCTAATCCTTTTCTCCGGCTCTTTCTCAAGTATTGGCACTACGCCACCAAGGACAAAATAAAAGCCGTTGTAACTACCGCTTTTCTCCACCGCTTCCATATCGATATCTCTCGGTACTATCATGAGCATTGAACTATCACGCGTATTATCAGAACAAATCCCGCACTTGGACACGCCGTGTCCAAGTGCTTCTTTTGCGAAGAATCTCATGCACTCACCACACTGCACAATCTCTTTTTTAATATCCTGAATTGCTTGCACCAATTCATTGGTGTAATTACCAGTTCGTGAAAGTAAGAAATAAACAAAACGCCGAGCTTGCCTCGGCCCAATGCTAGGAAATTTCCCAAAAAGTTCCGCCAATTTGTCTATCGAATTCATAACACGAATTAGAGACTTTCAAACTGCTCTTCCGCTTTGCCGTAGTTAGAGTAATCAATTTCTACAAAAGTGTTGAAGCGGGTGTGATAGTCGAGTGTCGCGGTGCCGAGAGGGCCGTTCCTGTGTTTGGCTATAATTAATTCCTTCCTCTGAACTTCTTTGACCTTGCCACTTTCGTCGCGGACGTCGTCTTCGTTGGAGTGAATAAACATGACCAAGTCTGCATCTTGCTCGATAGAACCAGAGTCACGCAAGTCGGAGAGTTTTGGCTTACCACCACGTTTCTCGATATCGCGCGAGAGCTGCGAGAGAGCAATGACTGGGATATTGAGCTCGCGCGCTAAGTGTTTGAGACCGCGCGAAATCTCCGTAACCTGCTGGACCATCGAATCGTTTGCGCGCGAGTTCGTCGGAGCCATAAGCTGAAGATAGTCGACTATGAGAAGCTTGAGGCCTTTCTCAATCTTCAGTTTGCGAGCAGCCGAGCGCATTTTCATAATAGTATTGCCCGGCTGGTCATCGATATAGATAGGGGTACGGGATAATTCGTCGAGAGCATCGCGGATATTTTTGAAGACATCTTCGCGCCAATTACCAGTCTGTCGACGTATACCTTTTCTGATAATTGATGAGTCGGTGCGCGAGTGCGCTGCGACGATGCGGTCTACCAATTGGTCGGCGCTCATTTCTAACGAAAAGATGCCTACCGGCGTCTCGTGGATGCTTGCCGTGCGACGTGCAATATCAAGAGCCAAAGCCGTTTTACCCACGGAAGGGCGCGCGGCGATAATTATAAGGTCGGAGTTTTGGAAACCGCCGAGGATATCGTCGAGAGATTTGTAGCCAGTCGGCACGCCACGTAGTTCGTGTTCGGCGCTAGATAATTTCTCAAATCTTTCAAAGGCTTCGTGGAGCAGTGGCGAGAGATCGCGGAAACGAGCTGACCCAGCGAATCGTTCGGTAATATCAAAAATCTTCTTCTCCGCTTGGTCGAGGATCTCTTCCAATTCACCAGCTTCATTAAAACCGAGGTGCGAGAGATGTTCAGATGCCTCAATGAGCTGACGCATCATAAATTTCTTCATCACAATCTCGGCATAATGTTTGGCATTGGCTGAAGAGGGGACAGAAGAGGAAAGTTCCGCAAGGAAAGTGGCTCCGCCAATGCGTTCGATAAGCTCTTTCTCTTTCAGTCTACTCGAGAGCGAGAGGATATCGATCGGTGTGTGCTTGCCGAAGAGTTCCATCATTATTTCGAAGATTATTTTGTGCTTTTCGAAATAGAAAGAGGCCGGAGTAACGATGTCGAGTACTTCATATATCACATCCGGCCGCAGCATGATGGAACCGATAAGAGCCATCTCTGCCTCCATAGAGTGAGGGGGAATTCGTAGTCCGGTATTTAAAGTGGTCGAATTCAAAACTTGCATTCCACTTATAGTAGCAATTCCAACCATAGCAAAACAATCTTCCGCTGGGCACAACCACGTGTTTAAACTGGGGATTGTAACCCGAGACCTAGAACCTTATCGAAATCGAGGATGGTGGCGAGCTTGTTTTCTGCTGTTACTTCTTTGTCTTTGACCAAAGTCCAGAGGACAGCTAGAGCTTGCGGAATGTTGAAATCATTCTCGAGCTTCTCTACAAATTTGGCTTTATACGCCTCATCCACTTCTCCCACTTGGACATCGGATGTCCAAATGGAGACTGTATTCTTGAGCTTCTCATAGGCATTCGCCGCAGCTTCCAATGCCTCGAAACTGAAGCTTGCTGAAGTTCGGTAATGCGATAATAGAAAAAGATATCTTAACGAAAGAGGAGAGACGACTCGCTCCCAAGCTTCACGCATAGTGAGAAAATTACCCAGACTTTTCGACATCTTCTCCGATTTTATATTTAGGAAGCCAGTATGAAGCCAGTATTTGACGAAGGGCTTCAATCCGGAAACCGATTCCATTTGCGCAATTTCTGCTTCGTGGTGTGGAAATATGAGATCCATAGCACCGCCGTGAATATCGTATTGCGGACCAAATTCTGTTTCGGTAATTGCCGTATCTTCTATATGCCACCCAGGACGGCCTTCACCAAGACTAGAAGGCCAAGATGGTTCACCTTCTTTTTTAAACTTCCAGAGACAGAAGTCACCTGGATTTCTTTTTTCCGGATTGTCGTCAATTCTTGAGACAGCATCATTTGGAGCAACGCATTCTCGACCGGAGAGCTTGCCGTAGTCATCAAACTTTTTAATATCGAAATAATAACCGTCGGAAATCTGGTAAGCTACGCCTTTGGCTACAAGACGTTCAACCTGGCTCATGATTTGCGGGATATGATCTGTTGCCCGGGCATATTTAGTTACACTAGTATTGCCGAGCTTCTCCATATCTTCTATATGATACTTTTCAAATTCTTGTGCGAGCACGGACGGTTCGACTCCTTTCTCCCGAGCACGAATGATAATTTTATCGTCAATATCCGTAATGTTTTGAAGATAAGTGACGTTATATCCGAGATAGTGAAAGACTCGCGCGACAAGATCAAATTGGGTATAGGTCTTGGCGTGGCCAAGATGATCGAAGTCGTATACAGTAGGACCGCAAACAAATAGCTTTACCTCGCCTGGAGTGATGGGTCTAAATTCCTCTAGCTGGTTAGAGAGAGTGTTATGAAGCTTTATAGCCATTCAACCATTATATGTTAAAATACTGCGAATGGAATTCTTAAGGAAACACACCGCACTCCTCGGGGCAGGAGCCGCTATCGCCATTATCTTCTATGCAGCGGGATTTAACGCAGGAGAAGAAAGCTTCTCGCCTACAGTTGTCGGTATCGAAAACACTGATGAAGGAAAGCCTTTGAATGTCGACTTTGCTCCCTTCTGGAAAGCCTGGAATCTGATAAACGAGAAATACGTTCCTGCAAGCACCACTGCCAAAACAGTTAATGAGCAAGAGAAGATCTGGGGTGCTATCGAGGGCCTAGCAGATTCACTCGGCGACCCTTACACCGTTTTTTTTCCGCCGGTCGAGTCGGAGATGTTTGAATCTGATATTCGCGGCAACTTCGAAGGGGTAGGGATGGAGATCGTCGCACAAGACGGCGCTATTACCGTCATCGCTCCGCTCAAAAACTCTCCAGCTTCGAGAGCTGGTCTCATGGCTGGCGATAAGATCATCAAAGTGGGAGACAAGCCCACTTCAAGTCTCTCGACAGAAGACGCGGTCCAGCTTATCCGTGGACCCAAAGGCACTAAAGTTAGTTTGACTATTTTCAGAACCGGAGTGAAGGAGCCTTTCGAAGTAGGTGTCATTCGCGACGTTATCAATATCCCTACTATTAGTACACGTACTCTGCCTGGAGGAATATTTGTTATCGAACTCTACAGCTTCTCGGCACAATCGCCAAATCTTTTCCGCGGAGCCCTGCGCGAATTTGTCATTTCCGATGCAGACAAACTTATCCTCGATCTCCGAGGCAATCCGGGCGGCTACCTAGAAGCGGCTATAGACATGGCGTCGTGGTTCTTGCCGGCAAGCAAAGTGGTGGTGAGAGAGGACTTCGGGCAATCACGAGAAGAGAAGGTTTATAGATCGAAAGGCTACGACATCTTCACTGACAGTTTGAAATTCGTCATTCTTGTTGACGGCGGTTCCGCTTCCGCATCAGAAATTTTGGCAGGGGCACTCGCAGAACATGGCCGAGCAATACTGATAGGAGACAAAACTTTTGGCAAAGGCTCGGTGCAGGAATTGATTGATGTTACCTCAGAGACTTCTATTAAAATTACTGTAGCAAGATGGCTCACTCCAAATGGCGTATCTATATCCGACCAAGGCATTGAACCACAGTATGTAATCAAGATGACTCCAGCCGACCGCCAAGCCGGCAAAGATCCACAGTTAGATAAAGCAGTAGAAATTTTAACGAAATAGGATGAAAATAATTCTTCTGCAAGATGTGAAAGGGGTAGGGAAGAGGTTTGAGGAAAAAAATGTATCGGACGGATACGCCACTAATTTTCTCCTGCCGAAAAGTTTGGCAGTGATAGCAGACAACGCAGGGAAGGCGAGAGCGGAAAATCTCAAGAAACAAGAAGAAACACGAAAACAGATCGAGGACAAGGAAATCCAAGAAAAAGAAAACAAAAGATTAGAGAAGCACTTAGAACTCGAGAAATTTAGGGAAGGACAGAAAGAACCTTCTTCTTGATAACACTATTATCGAAATGTGTTTTGCGCTTGTAGGTGAGTAGGACCTTGCCATCCACTGCGGCAAAGAGAGTGTGGTCGCGGCCCATGGAGACATTTTGTCCTGGAAGCACATCAGTACCGCGCTGGCGCACGAGAATAGAGCCTACTTTGGCAAAGGCTCCGGGAGTAACCTTGATCCCGAGATATTTCGGATTGGAATCGCGGCCATTTTTTGTCTTACCAGCTGACTTTTTATGTGCCATAATTTAGCCACATGAGTGTAACAGAAGAGGTAAGTTTTGACAAGGAGGGAAATATTGAACATTTTCCGCTTTTCCGCAAGTATTTTGACAAGCTATTTCTTTCGATAATTATCATATTGGTTGCTGTACTTTCTTTCGGAATCGGGAGGCTTTCAGTAGCAGGGAATAGGGAAGCGATCAAGATAGAATATGATCCCTCATTGAGCCTTGAAAATTCATTGAAAACTGTAAATTCGAAGATCAAAAATTCCACACAAAGTGTGGTGACGTCCAAGAATGGCTCTAAATACCATTATTCACATTGTGCGGGGGCAAAACAGATAAAAGAGGAAAATAAGCTCGTTTTTGCCTCTGCTTCGGCTGCCGAAGCGGCCGGATACGCTCTAGCCAGCAATTGCAAAAGTCCTTGACAGGAAGTCTGGAATATGATAGTATGTACATAAGTCAGCAGTTAGCTGGCTTTTCGATTGGGAGAGCAATGACGGTTATGGCTACCCATAGTTAAAAGTTTAACCTATTGTTATTTTACAGCTTACAACCCTTAGTCTTCTCATGACCTTCTCCTCCGGTGCGGCTGCCGTATTGCCTGCGATCCCTTCACTGGTATTGCCTGACATCACGATAGAAGTTCCAGAAAAAGAAGTTAAGTCAGTAGACTATCAGCCGATTACAGATCCGGAGAATGTTGAAAAATTCTTGAAGGACTACTTCGCTGATATTCCTCTCTTAGCCAAGATCGCCCGATGTGAATCTACTAACCGACAGTACAACTCCAAGGGAGGCGTGCTCAAGGGTAAGAAGAACACTTACGACCGCGGTGTGATGCAGATCAACATCTTGTACCACCAGAAAATGGCAGAGGAAATGGGACTCGACTTGCACAATATAGATGACAACGTGGCTTTCGCCAGATATCTTTATGAGAAATTTGGGGCTAAGCCGTGGATGTCCTCTTCGGCTTGTTGGTCCAAATTCAGCCCATCTGAAATCGCCAAGAGGTAACTCTTGCACAAAACCCGCC
>C687J35174_10006800_pt1 | contig 14840 bp, 15 predicted proteins | sample RifCSPhighO2_01_FD_35174 | JGI IMG/M metagenome (IMG submission 35174) | reverse complement strand
TTACCACTGCGCATGGTCAACAGCACATCTCTATGGATCCAAATATAGCCCCCATCACCCCACCCCCCACCCCAGCTGTTCCTTAACTTAAAAGCAGTAACCCTATGTCCATCGGGCGTGAGGTAATTGTCGTTGTAGCCCACTATGACCATGGCATGGCCGCCACTAACAATACCAAAGGTTGATTCAAAATAAGGTACTCCCAACGCAGCCTGGAATACAGTGGTGCTGTTGATTGTAATCAGGACTGGATTTCCATTTTTAAGCTCCCGTATCCATGTAGTGTGATCTGAATTTACCAACTCAACCCCCGTTAGATAGGTTGTGAAAAGAGTTTGTCCTTCAGAGATCAAAGCAAGCGAGGGCGCCATCGCAAATTGGCCGAGAGCATGGCCATCATATCCAGGAGCCCTTTCAAATCCAGGTTGGTATCCTACTTTAGAGACGTTATATGGATAATTATTATCCCAACATATGCCGAACTGCTCTATGGCTTCCTTAACCCATCCTATGGTCGCCCCCCAATCAATATCTTTTACGTTCGGGCTGTGGAAGGGGCAATGTTCAATGGAAGGATTATGCACACCAACACCATGATCGACTCGATTTGTTCTGTAATCAATTTTTTTCCTATTGTAAAAATAGTTGTACAATACTGACAACCATGGCCTATTGGCTCGGTAATCCCCCTGGGAACGATAGATGACATACTCAAAGACCGCAGTTGCAGCCATGGCTGTACAGCTACCTAACCCATGTGCCCCATCTCCTTGACTTCTTATTCCCGCAAATCCAGGAGTGAGATCAATCATTCTTCTTTCCTCACCCCAGGTATGAATGCGGCAGTATTAGTCGGAGGATCGTCTTTCTTTGGTTTAGCTATGCTCTTTTTGAATACATCATCTTCCACAGGAATAATGATTTCGTCTACTCTCGGTCTTTGCTGGAGATGCTCTCCCTGGATTCGCTCTGATTTACCAAATCCATTATTACCGAACGGCTTATCGGTTATGCTTCTTTCTTTGCCATCAACATAAGTAGACAAGATATAGCACCAGAAACCAATAGGCACTTCTTGAAATTCGAAATTACCTTCAATATCAGTTTGCCTGGGCCCAAAAATTTCCCGATGCTTGTAGAAAACTTCGTAAACCTCAGGGTAATCCTTGGAAAGCCTTACTAAGTCTTTTTCATTCAAGGTGTCATATACAAACTCCAGTTTCTTGTCAGGCAAAACCTTCCTTTTTTTAGAATCAGCAATATGGATCTTAATGAACACTTGTGCATTCTCAATCCCTCTGGTAAATTGGTTCTTGGAATAACCCAGTACAGATCCTTTCAGGCTTGCATATCCAGTTAGTATGTTTGGCATGTTATCCCTCGATTACTTTTCCTTTCATTTTCTTGGCAGCAGCATCCACTCCCTCTACTTTAGGCTCCCAATTCCTAGGTGGACGGGGAGTTGTTGGATTCGTTGGCGATGTTGGGCTGGTAGGGCTTGTTGGCGATGTTGGCTGCGTAGGTGCGGTGGGACTGGTAGGACTAGTCGGTGCAGTTGGATGTGTAGGCGGTTGAGGATGTGTGGGAGTCGGCTGTGGTGGTTCAGGATGGGTTGGATGGTCATGTGTTTCATGTTCACCACCCTTTCCCTTTGTCCAATGTATTATGAAGCAGATAATGCCTAATATCAACGCAACTGCTCCACCCAAAAGCGACCACTGTCCTGTCTGGCTGTAAACCTCGGCACTAGGCAATGAAGTTTTTTCACCAAAATCAACCATGAAGCCGCCAAATGCTATTGCAATAGTTCCTATAAGCAGCCACAGAACACATTTTAAGTAAGTCTCATCCGGCAATTTGGGGATAAGATACAGCATGATGAATATGGGAGCGAGGCCGAGGATAATAGCTATAAATGCAGTAAACTCATGAAGCACAAACAGCATAACTCGTTCAGGCATCATTATGACTGAGATGAGCGCAACAACAAGAGCTACTGTCCCTGAAATCTTTCTTTGATTCTTGAACAGCTTGTTGCCTGCAAAGAAAAATATAGCAAAGAGCATGAAGAACAGGAACAGCTTCGCATATATGATAAACAAATCATCTCCTGCAGTTGCTGCAACATTGAGATCCTTGAACAAGAATCTGAGGAAATCCTTCATTATCTGGGGCACATACTTAGATTCAGCCAACACGATTTGCAGGGATATAAGCAGGCCGATGATAGTAGGCCAAACTCTTTTTTGCCTGATCTTAACCATGCTTTATCAACTCCAATATAGCATCAATTAACTGCTCGTTTTTGATGCTGTAGAACACATGCTGGGCTTCTTTCTGCGGTGATACCAGGCCTGCCTGTAAAAGTTTGCGCAGTGCAATAGAAATGTTTGGCTGGGATTTCTTGACTATAAGGACTAGTTCAGAGACGCTTTTCCGGCTTTTCTGCAATGAAAGGAGGATAGCTAAGCGCGTATCATCGGCAATAGCCTTGAGAATACTCAAATCATAACCCATGTGAGAAGTTATACATATTTAATTATTTAAATCTTTCTATATTTAAATAGAAATATATTTAAATATAAACATATTTAAATTAATAAATATGAATTATCCAAAAAAATCATTTCTTTCCCGCGAGCGCAGCCTGTTTCTTGGCTTTCTCAGCCATTTTCTGAGCCTGGGAAGCCATCGCTTGAGCTTCACCAGCTAGTTTTTGCTTCTGCGCAACAGCACGCTGAACCTGTTTGGTATGTTGTTCCCATTTTCTCTTGAGGCTGCTGTTCCGGTGAATCAGACGAGAAACACTTCCCTCAAGGCGAATGCTGAGATGCAATAAATAGTCAGCAGCCCTCCTATGCTCAAACTCTTCTTTTTTCGACGCAGTCAACAGCCCCCGAATATGCTTTAGATACTCTTCCACCCTTCCTGCATAGGCAGGCTGTTTTTCAGAAATTGATTCAATCTGGCGGGCATCCCTTTCTAAAGTAAACAAGATAGAGTTATTCACCTTTTCAGTGAAATCTTCCATCCGTTCCAAAGCTTCAAAAATCTCCTTATCATAACTGACCCGTTCAATAGGTTTTGCAGTCCTGTGTTTCTTGAGGAGGGTTTGTAAGGTACTTAACTTGAGAAATATATCATCAAAGAGCTGCTGGAAGCTTTCCAGAGTCTCAACAGTCTTGGCCATAGTTAATCCCAGAATTCCTATATATTTAAAGCTTTTGAAACATGGTTCTGTCCCAAGTGAAGGTTAGCAGCCTAAAGTCAAACCAAATCCAAATTAGCGGTGAACTGACAAAGGGGTAGCTCCATCCGGGAATATGTCAGTTATTCATAGGGATCATCCAAGGTTTGAAGCTGCTAACCCAAGCGAAGCGAGATTTGGGACAGAATCTGAAACATATACTTTGCCCTATCACAACTTTTAAATAGTAGTTTCCTTAGGATGAAATTAAAACTTACAAAAGGTGATATCATGCCAGCATCAGGAATAGCATTAGTCAAGCAAAAGATTGTCCAGAGTTACAAGGCGAACGCATGGATACTCTATAACATCATTAGAGAAGCCCAAGTACTACAGCAGGAGATGCGGCAGTTGCACGATGTGCAGGAAAGAGAAAAGATGGATGTGAGAAGAGCCGATCTTAATCATACTACAACTGATATACAAACCGTTGAAGCGATTATGGGTAAAGCCATCGGTATTACAAAAAACCTTTCCCTCAATACTGTGGAATTTTACAGGCGGTTATTTGTGGAGTTGCTTCAGGAAGTAAAGACCGATAGGGTTATTATCCAGCAAGGAATCTCCCAACATTTGGCAGCCATGATGAAAGCTACAGATATGAAGGATCTTGCCGAGTTCAAGCGGGCGATGACGGATCTTGGAAATAAGGCTATCGCTTTGGCAAATGCGGTTCCAGAGCGAGTCTAGACGTAACATTTATATACTTCTTTTTTTAAATAGTTTTTATGAGAATTGTTATGTTTGTGATCAGCGCTTTGTTGGCAGCTGCAGGCATCATGGCTTTTTTTGAGGAGGCCCTTCCATCAGGAACCTTCTATCACATCATAGTAGTGGGCATAGGAGTTTTGGGGCTCATAGCAACCTTTGTTAACGTTACCATGATTGGAGTCTCAAAAGTGGTTTCATTTTTTATCTATGTTGCAGCCATAGCCGCTGGGGGTATACCTCTAGTGAGCTTGACGATTCTACCAACGGGCATCGTATACAATCTCATCATCACTGGAATAGGTGCCCTAGGAATACTATTCAGCTTCTTTGGTTAAGGAGAAACAGCAGCCTGCTCAATTGCATCCAGGCTGTTGGAATATTTTATCATTTCTTCATCGATTTGGACAATCTGTTTGTCTAGTTCTATTAGATTATGAAGAGTTTTTATCGCATCGCTAAGGCTTCCATATGCTAAATCGGTATATCTGAACCAGAAGCGCAGATTCACCAGGGGGACTGTAAGCATCCTTTCCTGTGGTTTGACTTTGGCTAAGGATTCTATTGCAGTGGTAAGCTTCTTCCTGAACAATGCATGATCAGCATCAGACCTCATTTGGGATAAATCCTTCCTCTTTTTTTCAAGGTTTGCAACAAAGGAAACTACAGTTTTTGCCTGTAAGTTTTCTGACGCTAAGTTTCGGGCTTTCCTGCTTAGAAACCAGCTTTTTCCCAACGCTCTTAGAATATCCTTTTGTTTGTTCTCATCAGTTCCAGCTTCAGTCACTAATTTCCTTATCCGCTGGATCAATACAGTAACACGTGCATCAATCTCCTTGCTTTTATCCTGTCGATCTTTCCCTACCTCATAGTTGAACAATTCCTCTAACTTTTGTCTTGCAATAGCAGCTCGTCTTGGAATCTCTCCTGATTTGATAACGCTGCCTGTCTTATACCTCATATAGTAATCAACATAGTCCCTGATTTTGTTGAGGAATGCAAGCACATGCTCGTCTGATTCGAGATTTTTGATATCAGTATCCATAAGCTCTTTGGTATACGCTTGTTCTTTCTGGGTGAATCCAAGCGCTCGTTTCTCCTCTTTCTCAGCTTTCTTTTCCTCTTTAGCTGCATCTCTCTCTGCTTTTGAAACCACATCATTTCCACCAGTAGAGCCATGGGGAGTTGATTCAGTGCTGCCAGCACCGCCAAAAGCTCCTGCAAATCCTACAAAAGCAGCAATCAATCCAAACAAGCCGCCTAATGAAGCCCACTGGCCGACCTGGCCATATAGTTCAGCATCAGTGCCGGAAACCGTGCCAGCAAATCCAATCATGTAGCTGCCGAATATTATTGCAAGGACTGCCACTAATAGCATGATGATGCTCCTCATTGCCTTATGCTCTGCAGAGATCTTATGCCGTAAGTATAATCCAATCAAGACAGGCACTAAGCCAAGCAATATAGATACCACCGCACTATACTCACCGAACAAAAACAGCAAGAATGCCTTGGGAATGAGGATTGTTGATATTAACGCTGCGATAAATGCAACGACGCCTGCAATCCTTCTTGAATCCTTAAATAATTTGTTAGTTCCAAAGAAAAATATCGCATAGATCGCAATGAAGACAAGAAATTTTGAATAGTACACAAAAGCTTCAGTTCCTGCCTGCGCTTCCTTGGGCAAGGTGATGAACACAGCCTTCAGCATGTCCCGCAAGATTTGAGGGACATAATTGGTGGCTGCAAGGACTATATCCATACTAAGAATAAAGCTGATTATACCTAAAAGCAGTGGTTTAAGCCTCATTAGTTTACACCAATTTCTAGCTAAATCTACCAACTGGCAAAACCCTTATATAAGCTTTTCTATGCAGAAAAAGCCCTATGTAAGTCGAATCTTTCTTCGAGATATAATCAACAAGATCAGTGCCAGCAGAATTATGATACTTATAGATACTGTAGGAAAAATTGTTTGAGGGCTTAACTTATCTTCCACCAAGTTTGCGCTGGCAACCAAATAATTCCTTTCATTGTAGAAGTTTATCTCCTTTGCATCATCAAAATAAGGCACTATCAAAGAAAAGTCAGTCTCGTTGAGCCTGATGATGCCCCCTTCCAAAACACCCAAAACCTCTGCATCATAGAACACATCCACCGGAAGATTAAACCTGAATGAGTACAGATTATTATCATCAACAGAAACTATCTCCAGCCTATAGCCAGAGTCAGGCTGATACAGCCTATCAGGGTAGTATCCAAGCGTAGTTGTCTTATCTACTACTGAAATGAATCCATCATCATAGCGGAGGTGCACTACCAAGACCTGCTCTGCTGATACCATCGGAATCATCACCAGCAGCAATAGCCATATCCTTTTATCCATATGCGTCTAACACCTGTCGGATTGCATCTTCATTTATAGGGCCATACTCATGAATGTAAAGCTCCTTCATGATAGACGTTGCAGTTCCCCTATAAGCAGTGTCAATGCTGCACCCATTATTATCATTAGGATTGGGTGTACCATAGCATTGTCCGGTTATACTATTCCACTTACAGCTCGTACCGCAATTGGGATAGGCATCTGGGTCAAAGCCAGGATAGTTAACTATATACTCATCTGCTAGCCCAAACTGATGCCCGAATTCATGGATTAGCACATCCTTATTATCCGCAGTATTGACCTTTGCCGTATTGCCAACCTGGCTTGATCTGACAGGATTTAACACATCGTTTAATTGGTTTCGGTCTGCCAGAACCACGATATAGTCATGAGGGCAATTTGCAGCCATCAGATTTGTTTGATACGAATCACAGTCTATATAATTAAAGCCAGGCACAATACTGCAGCTTAAACTAAAATCATCAACTCTATAAAAATTAAATTTCTCCTGGCTCGAGTTGTATGGTTCGGTTGCAAGGAACACATCATTTACATATCTTGATACGTCACCCGCAAAAGTAGGTATGGTATTGTAATTATATCCTAAGAACACAATATCGATAGCATTCTCTGTACTATACTTGACCGAGACACATTCTGCAGGTTTAGCATTATCTGCAGGAATTATCTTGGTCTCGTTTCCCAAGCCCTGCAGATATATACTCAATTTTCCATCAATCACCTTCAGGCAGAGTGGATTCTGGTCAACTGCTATGTTAGAGACTGCACGAGGGGAAAATCTTTCAACAGGCTCAAAGAAGAGGTTTTTGTCAGCATAGATGATCTTATTCTCCGTCACTTTCTTATTAGTGTAGGGCACAAAATCCTCATCGCCTATAAAACAAACCGATTCAATGCCCGGAGGCAGCGCAAAAGTTTCCTGCGAAACACTATTGACTGACGTTGAAATGGATTTAACTTTATTCTGAAGGCTTAACTGGAAATTTGCCAGTTGCGTTGCCCGGGAAGCATTTTCTAGATTATGCACTGCAATGATTCCAGCAACTATTACGCCTATCGCAACAAACGTAAACATGATGTAGATAAAAGGCGTGCCGATTATCTGGGCTTTCATCATTTTTTCTCTTCAGGCTTTGCTTATTTAAAGATTTTGTGGAAATATGTCTGAAAGTTACCACTTTTATAGATGAAAAGCTTTTATATACCGGTTCATTTCCGTTCGATTTGGAGGGCTGAAAAATGCATCGAGCTGAGAAAGTTGCCTATTTTTCTAGTGAACATGGTCACGAAGGTCTTCCCCTAGGTGGCGGTCTGGGAATCCTTGCTGGCGATGCAGAGAAATCGGCCGCAGACCTTAAGCTACCCATGGTTGCAGTCGGTCTCCTGTATCGAAATGGTTCATTTCATCAAGTACTTGATGCAGAAGGACGACAATCACAAACCTATAACACTCCCTTTGATAGAGAAAGACTGGCCGATTATCATAAGGATACATGTACGGTACCACTCCAAGACAGGAAAGTGAGGATCAGTGCAGGCGAATTTTATGTTCGTTCTACCGTGCCTGGAGACAAGAGGAACTTCGTTCCACTGTTTCTTTTGGAACCTACTGAAAACGGAAATGGGCATGATGATACTCTAGCCGATACATTATACCCTACAGACACCTATAAAAAGCTCTGCCAGCAAGCCATACTGGGATATGGCGGTGTTCATGTCTTGGAGCATATGGGCTTTGGTCAGTTAGAGAGATATGTACTCAATGAGGGTCATGCCGCACTGGCCATCAATGCTCTACTAGAGAGATATGGGGGAGATATTGACAAGGTGAGAGCGCATGTCTTTTTTGTTACTCATACCCCTGTTCCTGCGGGGATTGATGTATTCACCGATTTTGACATTAAAAATGCCATCCCTCATCTGCCTTTTGTCTCTGAAGCAGTCAGTCGTGGTGGCGATAATAGTCTGCATATGATGAAATATGCGATGGGGACTGCGCGCCCTGGTAGCTCCGTTGCAGTTGCACGCTTGCATGAATTAGTTTCAAAAGCCCAGTTCTATCAGTTCCCCAATATGGATGCTTTAGGTTCTATAGACAATGGTGTTCATCTTCCTACATGGACTTCTCCTGAGGTGCAACAGTTATACGATAAGTACACTAATGGGGTTTGGAGGACCGATCCAAAGACCCTTGAACTGGGGCTACTCTCAGTTAAAACAGACGAAGTAGAACAGGCACACAGCGCATCGAGAGGAAGACTCGGGCAGTTCTTGAAGGATAATCTAGGTCAGCGAGTTCGAGGGAATGCAGAATATGATCCCGGAAGGCTCACGATTGGTTTTGGCAGAAGGTTTGCCACTTATAAACAAGCAACCTTGATATTTGATCAGATGACCCGCCTTGAAATGCTGGGGGATAATATCCAGCTTGTTTTCTCAGGAAAGGCGCATGAAGCGGATGATCCAGGAAAGGCAGTGATTTCTGACTTGTTCATGAAAATGGCTTATTTGCGCGGAAAAGTACCCATATTCTTTATAGAGGATTATGATATGGCAGTCGCAAAGCTTATTGTCCAGGGAGCGGATGTCTGGCTTAACAATCCACGGAAGCTGCGTGAGGCCTCAGGAACCAGCGGTATGAAAGCTGCAGCAAATTTTGTCCCGCAGATTTCTATTCCTGATGGATGGTGGATACTGCAACAGGCTCCGGAGGGGTACCGGTTGCCCAAGGGTTTAGTAGAGGGGGTAACTGGTTGGGGGATTGGAGAAGAGCCTACGGGGGAGTATATCGCAAGGATAACCGATCTTTCCAAAACCGGTAATTTTCAAGCACTTGAGGCAGTGAGATCGAAAGAGAGGATTGACGCTGCGAATCTCTTTATGGACAAACTAGCTGAAGTGGTGGTGCCTCTGTTTAGGTCAGATAAGGACACGTGGAGAAAAATAGGCAGATCTGCAGCAGCATTCAATGCTTCCTGGTACAATACTCACCGCATGATCCTTCAGTATTTTGAAAGAATGGGCGTTGATGTCCCCCAGCTTGATTTGTTGTCCAATTAGTAAAATTTATAACCAACTATTAATATTCTCTTTCTATGCTTGACATTAAGTTCATAAGAGAGAATCCTGAAATAATAAAAAAGGATTTAGAGAAGCGCCAAGACAAGGAAAAGTCTGCCTGGGTAGATGACCTTCTGAAGAAGGATAAGGAATATCGTCAATTGCTTGAAAAAAATCAGGAATTGCGGCAGAAACGGAACCAGCTTTCTGAAGAAATCAACAAGCTCAAGAAGCAGGGCAAGGACATTTCTGCTGTACTGAAGGAATCCAAGGAATTGCCGCAGAAAATAAAGGATGTTGACGAGCAGATTGCTTCTTTGCAGGAAAAGATAACACATTACTTGATGCGTCTGCCCAATATTCTCCATGAATCTGTTCCCCTGGGCAAGGACAGTTCAGAAAATAAGATAATCAAGAAAGAAGGAAGCATTCCTAAATTCGATTTTGAGTTGAAGCCGCATGGAGATCTCATCGAATCATTGGGGCTGGCAAATTTTGAGCAGGCAGCAAAAGTGGCAGGGCATGGCTTCAATTACCTGATTGGAGATTTGGCATTATTGGAACAGGCATTGCAAAGGTTTGCCATAGACACCTTAGTCAAGAAAGGATTCCTCTTGGTTGAGCCCCCCTTGATGCTGAGAAGAAAGCCCTATGAAGGGGTTACTGATTTGGCTGACTTTGAGACGATGATGTATAAAGTTGAGGGTGAGAACGAAGATCTCTATCTCATTGCAACATCCGAGCATCCGATCGGAGCCATGCTCATGAACAAGACATTGGAGGAAAAGGACCTTCCACTAAAATATGCAGGCGTAAGCCCCTGCTTCAGGAAAGAGATTGGCAGCCATGGTATTGATGAAAGAGGGCTTTTCAGGGTGCATCAATTCAATAAGATCGAGCAGTTCATCTTCTGCAAGCCAGAGGATTCCTGGAAATTCCATGAAGAGCTGATAAAGAATGCTGAAGAAATTTTCAAGAAATTAAAATTGCCATATAGGGTTGTCACTATATGCACCGGCGACATTGGTATCGTCGCAGCAAAAAAATATGATCTGGAGGTCTGGATGCCACGGGAAAAAGCCTACAAGGAAGTGGTCAGCTGCAGCAATTGCACCTCGTATCAGGCAGTTAGACTCAATATCAAATATCGTAAAGGAGCAGACAAGGAATTTGTCCATACCTTAAACTCAACCGCAATCGCAACAGGCAGGGCTTTGAGAGCCATCCTTGAAAACAACCAACAAAAGGATGGTAGCATTAAGGTTCCTGATGTGTTGCAAGAATACTTGGGAAAGAAAGTCATCGGAAAATGAGAATCCACGGCATAGCCTTTGTCATTGTAGGAGCAATAGTTGCGATCTATAGCTATATGCTCGATTCAAAAAGTTTGCTCCTGTTCCTCATAGCCGGCATTTGTTTTATCCTCTTTGGGTTGTTTAGGATGCTTACTTCTAAGAAACCGAAAAAAACTTCCTACAAAATCGCCCAGAATTTCTGCTCCAGTTGCGGAACAGCTGCCCATGACTTGCAGAATTTCTGCCACAATTGCGGCAATAGGATGTTCCATAAGCATCAGTAAGTGGCATAATCTGGTTGCAGCATAATAAACTTTAAAAACATTGCATCTTTTCTTCTCAGGATGGCTTTATTTAAGGACATGCTGAAATCAGACGAATCCTTGATCAGGGATGATGTTCCCCTGGACTACAGTTTTATGCCTAAGCTGGTCCCCCACCGGGAGACCCAGCAGCATTACATCGCCTCATGCATCAAACCATTGATGCAGAAGCGCAATGGAAAGAACCTTTTCATCTATGGCAAGCCAGGCATCGGGAAGACCCTGCTGTGCAGGCATGTATTGGATGCGCTCGAACAGGAAGATACTCCTGAAGAAGTTATCCCGGTATATATCAATTGCTGGCAGAAGAATACCAACTACAAGATCATTCTGGAGATATGCCGGTTATTGGACTATAAGTTCACCCAGAACAAAAGGACTGAAGAACTGTTTGACATTGTAAAGCAGGCACTGAATAAGACCTCAGTTGTATTTTGTTTTGATGAGATCGACAAGCTGGAAAACATGGATTTGGTCTACCAGATGTTGGAGGAGATTTACCGGAAGACTTTGATTTTCATAACAAACCACAAGTCTTTTTTAGAAAATATTGACCAGCGTCTTAAGTCCCGTTTGATGCTGGACCTGCTTGAATTCAAGCCGTATACCTTTGCAGAGACAATTGATATACTCAAGGAGAGAATAAAAATAGCATTTGCCGATAACTGCTGGGATGCTGATGCATTTGATATCATTGCCAAGAAAACAGCAGAGAACGAAGATATCAGGACAGGCTTGTTCATGATCAAAGAAGCGGGCAGGATTGCGGAAGAGGACTCCTCGCGGAAGATTACCAAAGACCATGCCCAGAAAGCAATGCACAAGACTGAGGAGGTCAACATCAGGAGTTCTGCAGATTTGGATGATGAGGTAAAGACAATCCTTGCGCTTATCAAGAACAATTCCGGATTGAAGATGGGTGAGCTGTATAAGCTCTATCAGGAGAAAGGCGGTGCAGCAGTCTACAAGACATTTGCCCGGAAAATCAAGAGGCTAGAGGAAGGCAATTTTGTTCTTTGCGATAAGGTTGAAGGAGGCCCTGACGGAAACTTCACAGTCGTTACGTACGCCAAGACGAAGAAATTAACCGATTTTTAAAAACATTTAAAACTTCTCAACCATTTCTCTCTCCTATGAAACGTTTAGGGGGAATAACAGTCGGTTCAGAATTAGATATTTCTCCTTATGGCACATTTCTGGAAGTGAAGCCTGATAAGTTGATAGCTTCTCAGCCGTTCTCTAACTTAGAGTCTATCTCCATCCATCGGAGTCGGAATGGTTTTGCTGCAACTATACACCAGCCAGGCCAGGTGGAGTCTATCGCACAGAAGGCAAGAGCCTGGGGTGTAGGTTTTGCAAGCTTTAAGCGGGTAGCCCAAGATGATTATCTGTTTGTATCAGTAGTGGAATATGGCGACAGAGCAGCCATTGTTAGAAGGTCCAGTGCATTATCATGGGATTTTTACATTGTCCGAGAGATAATTGGTGGCAAGGAAACAGATACCGTAGCAGAAGGTATTGTTGCACCCCGCTGGATGGGTGAAGAACAGAATGACGTAGCAGTCATCGATGGCATTTGGTCCAGGTGTATGGGTGAAGCCCCGTATGTACATGCTGATAATCGTTCACGAAGGGCTTTGTTGACTGCGATGGAACACGAGTTAGCAAGAGATAATCGCTTGGTGAGATGCTGCAGGGACTGGGGCTTGAGGACTGACCAATTGTTTTATACAGCGAATGATTTTAGAGACTTAAGAAGGCCAGACGGAGATATTGTCATGGCAAAAGTGCTATGCCCTAAGTTTGATACGCTTCTCTTGCAATATCTTCCTACCTAACTCCAAATTCAGAAAATTTTTCTTTCAATTCCTCTTTCTTGACTTCAACCTTCTCAACCTGAGCAGCAGGCGGTCCTCTGTTGCAGAAACCTATCAATGCAGCCAAATCTTTTGTTTCACCCTGCGCCACAATTTCGACATCGCCATTCTCCAGATTCTTAACATATCCTTTCAAGCCTAATCTGACTGCAATATCTCGAGCAGAAGCTCTGAAGAAAACCCCCTGAACTCTTCCTGAAACGATGATGCGCAGTTGGTTCATAGGTATTTCCCGAATTGGGCTACCTGCCCGTCGAGTGTATCCTCAGGATCTCTGCCAACCTCGCGTAAGACAGCTGCGGTAAGTTGAGGAGTGAGCAGTTCTGTAAGCAAACTCGTAAGATCAGAGTGTCTTGCATGCGTACCATCACGCAATGCTTTGGCTATTTCCACCCAGAAGGTAGTTTCTTGCATGGCGGGAAAATTCATCACGTATGCGCGCTCGTTATGTACTACTATAGGCGTATCGCCAGGCGTGTTTACCATCAAAAGTAGATTCAAGATTTGCTCACGCTGAGTTTGATTATCCGCATAGAATGACCGCGCAATGTCCGTCATGCTCGCTCCGAGAGCATGTACTGCGAGAGCAATGTGGATGTCAAATGGATACGGACCATTTGCTGGTCCAATTTTACGGACATCGCGGAGGGCAGTAACTATCTCAGCATAATTTGCACCTAGTCCCTCTCTCAAGGATCGGGGGACATTAGTCCAGGATTCGGTTACATTGCGCAATGCCAAAGCATTTTCAGCATGGCTTGCCGATGCGCTGTGCAAAACTCTCGCGATAGTAGTGGGAACTTCATGCGTCATCTGCGTGGCGAAATAATCAAATCTTTCATCCGCAGGCAGCAGTAGTCGCTCTCGGACGACTCTCGCAATATTACCGTCCCAAATTAAGGAAGCCGTATTTCCATAAATGACGTGTCTATATTTTGCCTCAGTAAACTTGTCAGGTCTCAATGCAATGGCGATTTGTTCATCAGTAGCATGGGTTTCCTGGACGATTATTTGGTAAATATATGCTCCACTCGCCCTCGGACCGAGTGCTTCATATATAATTCTTATTGGATTTTCAACATGTGGATTCTCCGCTAGGTATCTGTGTACTGCCGTTCTGACTTCCGGTGATTTCATAATAAGTGGAAACACGATGAAATTTAAAAAATAACCGATTTTTCTTCCATAATGAAATAAACATCACTGGACATCATACTTTGTCCAGTGCCACAAGCCCCACCTAGCCAGAATTTGACCTGCGCAGCCGGTGAAGCAGCCCACTCACCCACAAGACACCTGCCTGTGTGAGCTATTTAAACCAGTCCGATTCAATAATGATTGGAAAGAAAGGCAGGGGCAAGTCACACACTCCTCAGCTCCTGCCTGGTCCTTTTCCAAGAGGTGAAAAAAATGGCGCAATGCAGTTTATGTGGAAAAAGAATTCAACCCTACTTTGAGGTCTGTTTTCAATGTTATGAGGATACTAACACAGAATCATTTCAGTTCCCCGAGCCAAAGATCCGTTCAGACTTTATGAAAGAAATGGGAATCTATTGAGGTGAAAAAATGGACCTATCTCACGAAACAATAAAAAAACTGTTCTACAAGCAGACCAGAAACCTTACGTTAAGGACATGCAAGGTAGATTTATTTGACATGCAGTTCTCAGACAGGTGGTTGTGATTTTTAGAAAACCAGATTTCATGGAATGGGAATCATATAAGAAGAAGATAGACTTTATCGAGATATTCCACTTCCAGCAGTCCTGCCGGAAGCAGAGCATAAGAAATTTATAATTTATATATCTCTAAAAAAATCATAACTGTGTTATCCAGAAACTATTTCCCTACGGTGAGTTTCTTTCATGTATGAAACTCACCAAAACTGTGCTTTTAGAGACTATCAGACGAAAGAATAATG